>WNFG01000099.1_pt1 | contig 67116 bp, 103 predicted proteins | sample 5400431 | NCBI WGS metagenome assembly WNFG01 (sample SAMN13153346, study PRJNA577476) | soil metagenome | isolation source: 120 cm saprolite under Douglas fir tree site 2 hole 3 replicate 2 | place: USA:California | collected 2015-04-18
ACGCTGAAGCCTGACACCATCGATGCTGCCATCCAGGTCGCGCAGGAAGAATTCGCACGTACGGTGAACGAGCGCGGTGTCATGCCTGACTACTTCGATGGCTGTGATGAGACCGTGGGCGTCATCATCGGAGCGCCTAATTGGCAGGTCGAAGAGCAGATCACCATGATCCAATGCCTGGTGAAGGGCTGGTGTCTGGTGCGGCTGCCTCAGATCATGGCCGAGTACGAGATCGTTGCTGTCGAGCTGGAGGATGCAACCGAGATCGCCGATGATATGCGGCTGCTGACACGGGCCGACGCCATCCTGCGCCACCGTATCAGCCGCGAATACTACATCCTGAACTTCAAGACCACCGCTGATGCCAACAGCACGTGGCGGGAGCAGTGGAAGTACGACCCCCAGACCCTCACCGAGGTCATTCCCACCGATGAGCGGCTGGGCGTGAAGATCCATGGCGTCATCATCGAGGGCCTCATCAAGGGATCGCGGAAGGTGGAGTACCCCAGGGGCAGCGGCGACTCGTATCACAACAGCCCACTGTTCTGGTGCTGGAAGAACGACGAGGGGGCTCCCTTCAGCACCCAGTACTCAGGTGTCTACGAGTGGACCGGCCCGGACGGCAGGAACCACAGGCTGGGCAAGGGGTGGCAGCGCTCCATGGCCAGCAATGAGCCGGGCGGCATCAGTGCTTGGGTGAATTATCTGCAGTCCAACTACCCCGAGACCCTGGCCAAGCAGTTCGTGAGCCTGCCGCCTATTATCCGCAGTGACTACCACGTCGAGATGTGGAAGCGCAGCTCAATCTATCAGGAGCAGCGGATCGCCGCAGCTGCTACGCATATCACATCACTGCAGCTGGCTAAGCAGATTCAGACCATGCCACGGCTCAATGACGCCTACATCGAGGGTGAGCTAGATAAGGAGTTCCGCATGGAGACCGGCCATGGCAATTGTCTGCGGCCTGGCGTATGCCCGTTCTTCGATATCTGTTGGCGCAGCGCATCACCAGAGAGCGGACTCTACAGGCCGCGCACTCCCAACCATCCTGATGAAGCCAAGCTACGTAACTTCCAGCTGGAGCAGGTTGCCTGATGGCTTGCCCATGCAACAGCCCGGACTGCCTCACCGACGAAACCAACGAGATGTGTTGCGTAGACTGCGGCCAGTCCTACTGCAGCCGCCACCGCTTCAAGTGCGCCAACTGCGGCTATGTGGTCTGCTCCGCCTGCGAGGATGCCCACGAATGTATCGCCCGATTCAGACGAGGAAGCCGATGAGATGCCCTTGCTGCAATCAGAAGCTATGCTTCATTCCCACGACGGGAAGGAAGCCCACGGTAGGCGAAGTCACGGCCTGCGTAACCTGTGCCAAGGTGTTGGTCATCGAATGCAACGATACCCGGCTCTACCTGCGGCAGTCCTCGCAGCGGGAGCACGAACGCGCTCTGGCTGCATACCCGCTGCTGAGGGTCCAGCGCAGACGCTATCTGGCGGAGCACAACTGACACAGCAAAGCGGTGCCGTCGCCTCCGGCCCGCTCCATCCAACCCAAGCCATCCCTGAGAAAGCGCGGAAGGAGTGCGCGGAGCTAAGGCTGATGCCCTTTACGGGGCGACAGGAACTTACAAGACTACGCAGATAGGCATAGTAGCGGACTGGCTGCGGACGAAGTTCGGCAAGAAGACGTTACTGGTCAGCGCTGAGAATGGCGGCTGGCAGCCCATTCAGAGCCTAGTCGATGACGGCACTGTTATTGCCTGGCCGATCCGCCACCGGGCGCTGAATCCCATCGAATCCATGGACCTGGCCTCGCAGGGCTACTGGCCTGCTAACAACGCTGTGGAAGACCCCACAGCCCGGCTGGTAAAGCTCAACGAGGAGACCACCAGCAAGATCGGCCTGTGGGCCTTCGAGGGCCTTACCAGCTTCGGAGACTACTGCCTGGATACGCTGCAGAAGCGTGGGGCCTCCCTCAGCCAGGACCCCAGCTACCGCTACACCGAGGGCGGCACGACCTATTCAGGCGGCAACATGAGCTACTACAGCTTCGTGCAGAGCCGCATCGCCGACTACATCACCAATTCGCATTTGCTGCCTTCCGACTACGTATTGTGGACCGCCTTGGAGGCCAAAGGAGAGGAGGACCGCATCCCCATCTTCGGCCCTGCTATCGCCGGTAAGAAAGCAATCTCCAAAGTAGGGCAGTGGGTCTGCAATCTGCTGCACATGGAGGTGGTTGTCACCGAGGCCAAGCAGGATGAGGTCACCAAGCAGCTGGAGATCGCCACCAAGGTGTGGATGTATCTGCGCCCCCATGCTGACCCGGTAAGCAAGATCGTCTTCCCGGCCAAGGTCCGCGCTCCCTTCCAGTACGCCACCGAGGTGCCCAGCAAGATGGAGCCCGACTTAGCCAAGCTCTACGAGTACCTGAACAAACTGCGCGAGCGGGCCTCCGCAGCCAACCAGCCCAAACCAGCACAGACAACACAAGCAGCCAAAGGAGCGCAATGATTACGCTGCGGCCCAAGGCGAACTGGCAGAAATTCAACCATCCGCTGGGTGGAGACTGGTACAGGTGGGGCGACTTGGCTGTGTGCGTGGCCTTGGAAGAAGGCCGCTGGCACCCCTCCATGTCACACCCTTACCGCTACCCGACCTGGGATGAAATCTACACTGCCCGCTACGACCTGCTGCCAGACCGCATCAACGTGGCAATCATCCTGCCGCCCAAGTCCGAGTACGTGAATATCCACCCTAACTGCTTTCATCTGCACCAGCTGCGGGATGATGAAATGCCCACAACCATCAAAGGAGCCTAACCATGCCCGATGTCAACAACCCAGAACTGTCTGCCGAACCCATCAGCGACGATCTCGTCGTAGGCGAGGTGGATTACAACGCGCCAGAGCCTGGCTCATTTCCTCCCCAGGTGCCGCCCGGCGAGTACGACATGATCTTCAAGCTGCATCCTGACTCCGCCTTCGGTGAGATCGAGGTGCAGGGCAAGAAGTACTTCCAGGTCATCTTCAACCCCGTGCCCCTCATCAATGGTGTGGAGCAGCCTGCGCTGACCTTCCAGCGGGCCAGCTTCTACAAGTCCGATAAGATGCCCAACTCCATGGGGGGCGACCTGATCCGCTCCCTGAACGTGCGCACCAGCGGCCCGCTCACCCGGCAGGCGGTCAAGGCGCTCTTCGAGGAAGCCGAGAACACCGGCAAGCACTTCGGCGGAGATGTCGGCTGGCGCTTCTACTGCAAGCTGGATGACCTCACCATCAGCACCCATCCCCGCCGCAAGAAGCAGGAGATGCCCTGGCCGCGCAACGCCGATAAGAGCCTGGTGCAGCAGGTGAAGTGCCCCAAGTGCGGCAAGGTCGGCTTCGGGCAGTGCGAGATCATGCAGTTCCGGCTGCCCCAGGGTGCCCAAGGCACAACCAATTCACCGGCTCCAGCCGCTGCTGGGCCGACCACAGGAGGTCTCAATGTCTAACCGCCAATCCAAGGAAGCCATGATCGTAGAGTGGTTCCGCCACACCCCTTACCAGAACGCCCGCAGCGTCTACCTGGTCGTCCAGTCCGAGATGCGCCGCAGGGCACAGCCCCTCAAGAAGGCCCCGCCCCGCAGGAAGGCTGCCCCTAAGAAGGCTGCCCCCAAGCCTCCTGAAGCTCCAGCCAAGCCCCAGAAGCCCGATAAGCGCCAGCAAGGGCTATTCCCTGAGAAGGAGCAGCCGCAGGTGTGACCCGCAGAACGCCGATAGGCCTGCAGCTACAGCGGCTCAGGCGGACGGTAGCGGCCCTGGAACGAAGCTGCAGCCGCACCATTGCTGATGAGCTGGAGATCATCCTGGCCCATGAGCGCAAGCCGCTGCGGGTGCGGGAACTAGTACGGAGGCTCCGCAAGAAGGGCTTCCCCAACAGCAATGCCAACTCAGTGCATGTGGCCATAGCGCGGTCAGGAAGTCGATTCCGCCGCGTGGCCCACGGCACCTATGCCTTAGGAGGCAAACGATGAGCAGCAACGGAATCACCCGAGGAAAGCTGTACGAATACGCAGTTGTCTATCACCCCAAACAGACCAAGGAACAGTCGGATCGCGGCGAGAGCCCTAAATCCGTGGTCGTAACCGAGCCCACGACCGTAATGGTCACAGGAGCCGATAGCGAGGCTGGCATGATCGCAGCCCGTAGCATTCCAACTGATTACGCTGACCGGCTGGATGATATGGAGCTGATCGTCCGCCCTTTCTAGCCCCTCCTAAGCCGAAGGCAAAGGAGAGGGCTGTAAGGGATACAGGACTGGCGCTGGCGCTGCAGGGAATGCGGGTGAGGCCTGGTGGCGAGAACGTCTCAGACCCGATGCGGTCATGGGGCGGCGGTATCGCCGACCCCGCAGCCCGCAACATGATGTCTGCCACGGACGCTGTGAGTTTCGTGGGCCTAGCCCAAGCGGCACCCAGCAGCGGCAGCAGCAACATCAGCTACACCACCGGGCCGAAGTCGCTGTCCAACACCTACACCGCCTCGTCGGTGATGTCAGGGAGCAAAGCATGAACGGACGATTCAAACCACTGCACGACCGCGTACTGGTCAAACGTGACCACGCGGAGGAAATTACGGCCAGCGGGCTGCTCGTGCCTACCACCGCCCAGAAGGAGGCCCAGACCGGCATCATACTTGAAGCCGGTCCCGGCCACCGCTGGGAGTCAGGCGCACTTGAGCCTCTGACCGTGAAGCCCGGCGACCATGTGGCCTTCAACAAGTACGCTGGCTCGGAGATCAGCATCGACGGCGAGACTTACCTCATCATGCGTGAGGAAGAAATCCTCGGCATGTTCCAGCCGCTTGCCGAAGGGAGCCTGGGATGAGGGTAGGCGGCCCACATTGCGCAGGTTGCCCGCAGGACGCACGTGGTGTGCGTCTGGTGGGCACAGACGGCACCGGCAGCAACGGTATACTTATCGTTGGGGACAGCCCTTGGCGTGAGGAAGTAGCCGTGGGCAAGCCCTTTGCAGGGGCTGCCGGGGCTTACCTGGATCGCACCCTGCGCCGCTTGGGTTGTGAGCGCGAGTCCTTCCTGATCGCAAACTCGATGTGGTGCAAGCCCGTAGAGCTGGGCTGGACAGATAGCCCAGCAGCCTACGAAGCGCTGCGGCACTGCCGTCCCTACCTGGACCACGCGATATCAGCCATGCAGCCCAGGGTCATCATCACCTTGGGCAACGTGGCCCTGCAGCGGGTGTGCGGCGTCAGCGGACTGCAGGCCCGCCACGCCTATGTGCATGAGAGCGAATACGGCATCCCGGTGGTGCCCACCTTCCACCCCAGCTTCGTGATGCAGGGCAATCAGAAATACAGCGCCGCCATCTTCTTCGCCTTCCGCAGGGCGCAGGAGGTGGCACGTGGCGAGCATCGGGTGTTGCCAGTCTCCTACGTCTGCGACAACTTCGAGCAGGCCTGCGCGTATTTAGGCGCTGAGGTGAGACCAACAGGTCTCACAGAAAGCGCCGTTAAGGCGGCGAATCCCACACCCCCAGCCGGGATCGGCCCAGCCGCCAGCCCAACTCAAGCATGGTTTGACGCATACGCGGATTCCCAGCCGCCAGCCGCACCTGTCAGCATCCGCCTCACCCGGCCCATCCCGCTGCTGATCGCCGATATCGAGACGCCTACTAGCTCCTACCTCGAAGAGGATGCCGATGAGCTGCACGACGAGAGCTACACCATCGTGCGCATCAGCCTGAGCCATACGCCGGGCACTGCGGTCACGATGCCTTGGATGGAGCCGTATATTTCGCTGACGAGGGCAGTCTTGGCTGCGGCTCAGCTCACCGTGTTCTGGAATGCGCACTACGACGTGCCTAGGCTCATCGCTGCGGGCTGCCTGGTAGGCGAGATTCATGATGCCATGTGGGCCTGGCACTTCCTGCAGAGTGACCTGCCCAAAGGGCTGGGCTTCGTGGCTCCCTTCTACTACGATGGCCCGCCCTGGAAGCACCTGGCTGCCGGGGAGCCTGCCTGGTACTCCGCGGTTGACTCCGATGCTACAATCCGCTGCTACCTCGGGATCAGGGAAGGGCTCATCCGCGAGGGACGCTGGGAGCGCTGGGTGGCCCACTGCGCTAAGACTGATCCGCTGCTGCAGCGTATGGGGAAGGCAGGCATCCTCATCGATCAGGTAGCCAGGACAGCCCTGACCAGCAGCCTGCAGGCAGAGTACGAGGCCTACCTGCTCAAGCTGCAGGGCCAGGTCCCGGACGAAGTAAAGCCCCGCAAGCACTGGAAGCGGGAACCCAAGGATATGACCGGCGTGCGCAGGATCGAGGAACCCTGCGCCTGCCGTGATACCACACTGGTTACATAGGAGGCAAAATTCATGCTAGGTCGAATCTTCAGACGACGCAAACTCATGGCGGATGATGTTATCTGGGCAGGTCGCCGCAAACAACTCGATGACCAAATCGAGGAGGGCATCAAACCCGTGCGGACTGGGCGAGTGCTGCTCGTCATGCTTGCGTTCACCGTCGCCATCACCATCCTCGACGTCCACGCACGGGCTTGGGCAGGCGCGGCTGTCTACGGCGGTTTCAGCCTTGTGCAGTGCTTCCTGATCGCCAAGTTCATCCGCAATACGCAGAGGCACGCATATATGTGCGGCTGGCAGGATGGGCTGGAGGAGCTGCGGAGGAAACTCGATGAGTAGTTGCCGAGGTAACACACATGACTGGGACCTGGGCACCGATATCTGCAGCAAATGCCACAAGCATCGCTGCAAGGCGCTTACGGTGGCAGGCGCACGCTGTAGACGAAGCTGCTACATGGGCAGCTACAGCTTGTGCGCAACACACTGCGCCATAGAGCGTTGGAATGCTGCGCAGCAGGACGTAGTCAACCCACCAGAAACATCTGACGAATAGGAGGCACCAAATGAACACACCCCTGAACGTAGCCATCGGCGAGCCGCTGCGCGAGATCACCGTCGAGCCGCTGGAGTTACCCGAACCCCTGCGCGATCTGCCTGCTGAGAAGCCTCAAGAGCAGCCCCAGCTGGAGCCTGAAAAGGAGCCTGACCATGTCGCTCCCTAGGAACAGCTTCAGCAGTGGATTTTGGTCGAGCCTGATCGGCGGAGCCATGTCGCAGGGTGGGCTTATGCCGCCACAGCCACAAGCCATGTCTCCCTGGCATATAGTGCCCTCAGCACAGCCCTCGATAACAAACCCTGCAGGGTTGCAGATGCCGCAGCTACCTCCCGCAATCAGCCCTGAGTTGCTGGAGGCGTTGAAGAAGGCAGAGCCCCGCCGCGTGCTGGAGAAGACGCCCGATTACATGGAGCCCATCATGGGCTGGCGGGCTTGGCTCGTGCGTAATGAGTCTCCCCTGGTGCTGCGGGGCGTAGGTCGTCCTGTTTATGCCTGGGAACCGAAGAAGCGCAATGAAGCGCGCTGCATCAGTGGAGCATCCGCCGTTACCCCTATAAACAGCTTCTATGGGGTAAGCGATACCCATTACCCTTGCAATGATCCGCCTCGGAAACATTGCTTCTGTGGCTTCTGGGGCTTCAAAGCCATGGAGGACCTCTTGGCTGTGGTTAGCGAGTTCGGCGATCTGCGTGTCTTCGGCAGAGTCTACCTGTGGGGGCGCATGCAAGACTGCAAGCTGGGCTACCGGGCGCAGTACGCATACCCCGCCGAGCTGTGGCTGGTCGATCCTTCGCTGGAGGAGTTAGGGCGCATCTACAACGTGCCTATCAGGACAGCTGGATGACCAGCAAGTACGCCTGCCGGGAGTGCAAGGATACAGGTGTAGTCTCCACCTACGAGCGCACTGAGCCCTTCAATCCGCACAGCCCGCTGCAGGTGCTGTCCTTGTTCAAGCACTTCGGCATGAAGCCACCTAAGAAGCGGGGCAGCGATAGAGAGACCACCGAGTCGAAGTACCTGAAGCGCTACGGCAAGAAGCAGCCGGTGTTCGAGACTGTCTGGCGTGCCCGTGAGCGCCGCAAGATCATCAGCACCTATCTGAACTGGCCACTAGATGCTGCTGGGCGTGTCCATACCACTTACGGATGGTGGCCTTCGACTTGGAGAAAAGGGTCCAGGGACGTCAACCTCCAGACCATTCCTCACAAGGTAGAACTAGCTGCCATGTTCCGCCGCACCCTGATCGCCTCTCCTGGCTGTGTGCTGCTGGAAGCTGACAGCGCAGCCATCGAGGCTGTGCTCATGGGCTTCCTCTGCGGGGACCAGGAGCTGATCCGCCTGGCCAAGGCAGGGGTGCATGGATTCTTCGCCAGCCACGTGGCCGGACAGCCTATCGATTCCAAGCTGCCCTTCCCCGAGCTGCAGCGCCAGTGCAAGGCCTGGAAGAAGCGGGACCCTGAGTTGTACGACCGCTGTAAGCGCACGATCCACGCTTCGAATTATGGGCTCACCCCCTACGGGATGCACGACGAGTATCAGGAAGAGTTCCCCACTATAGCTGTGGCCACTAAGCAGCAGCGGGCTTATCTGGATTTGTTCCCCAGCGTGGAGCGCGCCACCAACAACCTGCGGATGCGTGCCCACAAGGAGACCTTCCTCGATAATCATTACCAGTACCGGCACCGCTTCTACGACGTGTTCAGCTGGGAGCAGAAGCGCTACCAGAATGCCCTGCGCCGGGGCCTGGGGCCTGCTGCAGCGGAGAGCAAGGCCTGGGTGCTGGGTAATGATGCCAAGCGCTGCATCGCGTTTATACCGCAATCTGACGCCTGTGTGGCTCCTCATAGCCGAATCTTGTTGGCTGATCTGACTTGGACACGTGCCGATGCGGTGAATGTGGGAGATGAACTCATCGGATTCGATGAGGATGCTGCGGGGACTCCAGGCCGCAGATTTCGCGCTTCTTCTGTCTTGGAGGTGCACCGGCTACGCCTGCCGCGTGTGCGTGTGCATACTACACGTGGCACTGTTATCGTCAGCGCGTTACACCCTTTTTTGGCTGAACGGCCAACTTATAAGGGACGCTACTGGACAAAGGCGCAAGATTTGAAGCCAGGAGCGCGCATTTCATACTTATCCCAACCATGGGATGGAGATTATTCGCGGGATGGTGGCTACTTGGCAGGCTTCTTTGATGGGGAGGGCTGGTGCCAGAAGACTCGGGTTGGCTTCGGGCAGAACCGAGGAGCTACGCTAGACCATGTGTGCGATCTTCTTCAAGCACGTGGCTTCAATTTTAATCTGTCACAGTCCTGCCCGCCGGGGGCGAGACGTATACGTCCAGCATGGACCCAGATGCGTGGAGAGTTGCGTACCATGCGCGAAGCACTGCGCTTTCTGGGCACGATCCGCCCTGCACGCTTGCTGCCTAAAGCGCGTCAGCTGTGGGAAAATCGCAGAACTGGCGGCAAGGCAGGCGCTGATTTTGCAGCAGTTACTGCAGTCGTGTCTGATGGCGTTGGGGAGGTTATTGCCATCAAGACAACGACAGCTACTTACATCTCTGATGGAATGTTCTCGCACAACAGTGCCATCCAGACCGAGGACCTGCTGCATATCGGCTATAGTCCTGAGGTGCCCCCCGAGGTGATGAGCTGGATGCGCCTTATCATCCATGACAGCTTCGTGCTGGAGGTGCCCAAGGCGGAGGCCGACTGGGTAGGCCAGCTGATGGGCACAGTCATGTCCCGACCCAGGCCGGAGCTGGGAGGGCTGAGCATCGGCGTCGAGGTGAAGATCGGCGAGAACCTGCAGGACACCAGCGAGCTGGAGATCAAGGCGGCTGCATGAGATGCCCTGCCTGCGATCTGCGGATGCGCACTATCGCCTATATAAGCCGACGTGCGACCGCCTGGCTGTGCCCCAACTGCCTGGGCATTCTGCAGCTCTGCCTGAACTGCGGCACCTGCCACGGCCTGCACGATATGTGCCCGCGCACGGCTAAGAGGTTAGCCCACAACTGGAAGCGGAGACGCCCATGAAGCCCGAAGACAGGTCCTGCCTGACCAAGCGGCGTTTCCCCACCGAGGTTGACGCCTTGCTGGCAGCAGGCGCCTACATAGCGCGGAAAGCGAAGCGGGGTAAGCCGTTCTGGCGTCTGTACGCCTACCACTGTAAGTATTGCGGTCAGTGGCACATCACCAAGCGGGGGCAAGCGTGATACTGAGCCTAGCGCAGATTCGTGTTGACGAACCCAGCACACTGTGGGAGACTGTGCTGCAGGAGGCTTCACCCAATGAGTAGCAATGCACAGATCGTGAGCGCGATCAGAACCTACGAAGTGGAACGGGAGCGGATCGACAGGATTATCACTCACCTGAAATCCGCACTGTCAGCCACAGGCCAGGTTCCCGAGCGTAAACCACCAACCAAGACCCCAGCCAAGCCCAAGCCGAAAACTAAGACCAAGAAGGACACATCGCCCAAAGGATACATCGAGGCATCTGTGCCCTACCTGCAGCAGCACGGCGAGGCCAAGGTCGCAGATATACTGAGACACCTGAAAGCGCAGAAGGGCTTCGTAGCCACGACCCGGCCTTCCCTGGAGAGTTCGTTGCTGAACGAATCCAGGAAGCCGACGCCGCGTATCGTCAAGGTTGATGCAGGCAAGTATGGCCTGCCCCGGCCTTCTGCCCCTGCGAGTGAGGTCTCAGCCTTAAGGAGCTGAGCAATGCCCCAGATTCGTCGTCCACGCGGCTGGCTGGCCATCCTGTTTATCGTCCTGATGGCCAGCGGCTGCGGACTCGTCCAGAAACCACTTCCCCACCCCAACCAGATCAACCCATTCGATGGCGCTGCCTACGACGCCTTGCAGACTGCCCAGGGCGCTATCAACCAAGGCAAGCAGGAGCTGCATGACGGCACATTGCCGGCAGCAGCTAAGAAGCCGCTGAATGCGGCGATCCACGACTACGACTTGGCACAGAGCGCCTGGAAAGCCTGGCGTGACTGCGTGCTGGCTACCAGCTGCACGCCGACCGTAACTCAGGACAAGGTGCAGAACGCACTCGATGCCCTGGCAATCGCGCTCAGTGCCTTCAAGAGCGTATCGGGGGTGAAGTGATGGCCACTACAGTTACACCACAGCCCAGCAGCGGCGCAGGTACGCTGCTGCTTGAAATCCTGCAAGAGGCCGCAGCTATCGTCGCCAGCTTCTTCGGTCCCGGCGCGGTCGCTGCTGACGCAGCTATCGCGGCTGCAATTCTGCGCATCTATCAGAAGGCCAGGGCCGCGTACGAGGCCCACGTCGGGCAGCCCATTGATGAGGCCAGCGTCCAGCCCATTGACCCGATTCCATGAGTACTTGGCAGGAATCCGGCGCAAGCCCACAAGATCGGACGGACGAGGCGCTGCGGATCGTAGAGATGCTGGAGGATGCTGACGAGGCCATCATGCGGTCTAACGACATCGGCTTCTTGCAGAAGATGCGGGAGGCGGTTGAGCAGTACGGTTCGCGTACCTCCGTGTCACCGCGTCAGCTGTTCTGGCTGCGGGACATCAAGGATCGCTACTTATGAGCCTGTACCAAGCCAAGACGCGCTACTTCTGCGTAGGGGTTGAGACCGACCTCAAGGGCATCATCACAGACGCACCACCCATCGTGCGCTGGGCCATCGGCAAGCCCATCATCGAGTTCGGCAGGTGGGTCTGCCGCAGGGGTGGCACGCTGGAGCTGGTCTCCCATGCATAGGACGCCCGCGCAATGGATGCAGCTGGCTGAAGCTGCCTACGCTGAAATAGAGCGGCTGCAGGGCAACATGCGCAACCGCGAGCGCTACATCCTGGAGCAGCGCGCCCGCATCGAGCGCCTGGTCAAGGTGATCCTGAAGCGTGGGAAGGAGATCAAGCGGCTGCGGGAGCGTGTTGTAGACCTGCTGGGTTTAAGTGGGGAGGACCAAGCTCCCAAGTAAAAAAGCGCCGCTCAGCGTGCCACAGCTATAACGCAGAAGCGTGACAAGCGGCTGGTTCGATGGTAAAGTGGCAGGCCTCCGGGAGGCGGAAATGCAGACATTAATTGAGCAGCTAAAGAAGAAAGAGGGCTGGATGGACAGCACCGACTACGACTGCGAACTCGGCCAAGCCAACGGCGGCAACGTCGTCTACCCATCCGCAGAAAATTGCGAAGAGAACCGGGGGTGCATCCGAGAATCCGCAAGCAGCAATCATCCCTGCGCCGTGCTAAAGGTCTACGTCATCTCCGAGGAGGACCTTAATCGGGTGCTCCGAGAAGAGAAGGAAAGCGGCGCACCGCAACCCGCACCTACGAAATGATCCGTATCGCTTGGAACCATGGCAGGACGTCAGCCCGCACCAAGCAGATTATTCGTCTGCTGGCGAAGGGAGTCCGCATCAGAGAGATCGCCCGTCGCGTCAGCTGCCGCCACCAATGGGTGATGACTGTGCGGGACCGGAAGGAGCATCGATGAGCTGGCAAGGGCTGAAGTGCCGGATCGCGTACTGGCTTGGCTGGCTGCGGGGGAAACGCCGATGATCGTTGAGCCCGTTGAATGCGACGACTGTGACAAGGGCGTGATAATGCCTGACGCCGCGCCAGTCTTCCGGCTCAATGTATGGTCGAGGAAGCATCCGGGGCAGGAGCCCCTACGGGCTGTCATCACCTCGGGCACCTGCAGCAACTGCCATAAGCAGAATGTGCTGATCGACGCATGGGGCCGTAACCCCGAACAAGTTGCCGCCTGGGAACAGCTCCCTTGGTTCCACGGTGGCCCTAACCTCAACCCCCACCCAGTTCCAAAATGAAACTGGTCACCGGCAACTAAGTACGAATTCTGTTGACAAGCAGCAGCTAGGATGAATATCTTGGCTTCGTTCCGTGGTTCTTCCCGGTAGAACGAGCGACGAGGAGAATACCAGCCACATGGACGCAAAAGAACTCTGTATGCATCTGCTCCACGAGGACGGCGCTACAGCCGACACCGAGCGAGGAGGATACATCCGATGGAAGCTCTCCAACCGACATGTGTTCCTCACCCCAACCAAGGGCCACGGCAGAGTTGTGGGTTGGAAGAATCGGTTGACCAAGCTGCGCCGCATTCTAGGCCAAACCCATAGCAAGACTGCCGATGAATCCACTCCTACCGCCCGCGCCACAAAGCGACACAAACTACGCGTCAAAGCCTCGCCCGGACTCACCTACGAACAGTTGGAGACGCCGCCCAAGACCATGACGCAGAAAGTCATCAGCGCATTGGGTGTCTCAGCGATCCCGCAGTTCAAGGGAGTCGTCTCAAGCTTCACTCGACGTATAGACGAGACTCTCGTCTACACCACTCCGCCAGAACCACAGCCCATGCCCACGCGCTCTTGGCCGCCACTCTGGCATCCCACCCACCCCACCATAGCAGAACGCGATTCTCAGCTTGACAAGTGGGCCGGTCGCAAAGCTTGGACCGAGGCTGAGATTCGCTTCGCTGATATGGTGTACAACCTATGCGGCCCCGAGGCCTATCGCCTTTGGGTTGTGCTACCCCATCTGGAGGACCATGTGACCGCCCTGAAGGAACTGGAAAGCGAAATACTACGCATCGAGGAAGAGATCGGAGAACGGGACCGAATCATCGCCGCCGCTGACACCGCAAAGGCCGAGAAGGACCAACTCCACGAAATGTTAGACGCCGCAAAATTAGCGCTGGAGCCGCTGCAGAAGGGCGCGAGTCTCATGCGGGCGGGTAAGGGTTTCAGTTTGCAGCCTAAGCGAACCTCCGCAACTGGCGCAAAGAAGCCACGTCAGTATAGAGCCGGCTCGGCCAGTGGCCTGAACGCTGTCCTGGTCTGGTTGAGCAATCAGCCGCCCGGCGCAACCTTCACCACGCGGGAAGTCGTACAGGCCCTGGGCAGCACAGACGAGAAGAAGGTTGGCGCTGCGGTGGCGAACGAAGCCAGTGAGCGTGGGAAAGGCCGCATCGAGCGCGTTCGCAAGGAAGGCAAGATATGCTGGTGGGCCATCACTGAGGCAGGCCGCGCAGCTGTCCGCAGTGCGGGAGTCAGCCTCAAAGAATCACAAACCAACGGCTACACACATCACGCAGCAGTGCTGCGTTAAAACGGAGGAAATAGCGACGTATGCCTAGCAAGAAAGTGGTTTGCCCCGAATGCAAGCAGTCGTTCAGTCGCACAAGCATCTATGCCCATCGCCTGAAAGTACACGGAGTCAGCGATAGCACAGTTTCTTCGGCAGCCAACCCACGTCCGCACCTGATTGGTCCGGTGAAACCTGCAACACAACGAGGTGCAGATGGCTTGTGGCACTGTCCAGACTGTGGTGAGACTTTCGAGCGCAAGGGCCTGCTCGTGCCGCACCGGAAGAAAGTTCACAGGATCAGCCCATGGCAGCAGGACATGGCGGACAAATGGGCCAATCAAGCCAATCTGCAAGCCATACAACGCACAGTCGTCGGGCCTGTGCAGGTTGTAACTGACCGAGGCTCCGATGGCTTATGGCACTGCCCAGAATGCAGCGAGGGCTTTGTGGTCAAGTCGCTTCTCGGTGAGCACCGTGCCAAGAGGCATGGTGTTAGTTGGGCACAGCAGAAGCGGGCCAGACAAGCACAACAAGGAAACAAGGGAAAGGAGCAAACCAATGGGATCAGCAGCACAATTGAGGCCAGTACTCATCAGGCACAGGAAGCAGTCGTCCGGCAAGCCTACTATATTGCGGGACGCGTCGAGGGCTGGATTGGGGCCATCGCGGAAGGCACGGGAGCGTCTGCAACTGAGCTTACCGAGCGGGTGGCAGAGCTTCTTCGACGTAAGACGCGCAGGTAAATACTGGGCGCTTCCTCGGGAGTGTCCAGTCTGCCAAGCCAGGCCGGAGGTAGGCACTCCTGACTGGAACAAGTGGCGCTGGGTCATGGCCCACCTCCGCATGGAACATGTGTGAAGCGGCCAGCCAAGCAGCTAATAGCCGAGCTACAAGAGCTGCGCCAGGAGAACCAGCGGCTCCTGTACTGGCTCCTGCGCAGCTATATCGCTATGAGGCGCAGCGGCTGGGAGCGCGGCCCGACAGAGGATGAGATAGCTATGGCACTCAACCACATCCTGGCAAACCATGGCCTCTGCGGGCACCGTGACTGTGGCGAGCCCAGCAAGGCTGCTGGGGAGCGGCTGCTGAAGCGTTACGACAAGAAGGAGTGGGTACGGCTATGAAGCCCAAGTGGAGAGTCCTCTGCTACGGCTGCTCACTGGAGATGTCCATCACCGAGGAAATGCACTTCGGCGGGATCATGGAGCAGGGCCGCATTGTAGGGAGGCTGCCCTCAGATGACTGTGTGCTGGTCTGCCCAGATTGGGCAGACCGCAATCAAGCGGTGGATTCCACTAAGAGCAGCTGCGATGACTGCGGACGTGTGATCGCAGTTGGCAGTAAGAACCTGCGGGTGGTGAGGATGGTATGAAGCGGGGACATTCTGGCTTCTACACAGGACGGCTGCTGGCCGATGGCCGAATCATGCAGGTGTGCGCGCTGACCTTTGGCCGGGCGCGGATCATCGTCCACTACGACTGGTGGCGCGTGGAAGACGGCTGGTGATATGACACCCATGAGGCGGCGGTCGCAGCCCTATTCGAGTTTGATCCCGTAAGGGACAAAGAACCATCCGGCTGGATGCGCAATCCCAGAACGGGAAGACGCAGGCCGGGTGGGGATGCAACCAAAGAGCACACGTACTTTTGAAAGGAGTACCCGAATGAACCGACTAGCAACAGCTTTGCTGCTCTGCTCTTATCTACTGCTGACGCAAACGCTCAGCGCAACCTGCACTCCTCGCCAAGTTATGGTAGGTATGTGCAACCAACCTCAACAGGTCACTGCGGCACCAGCGACGGGGAATGTCCCGCTCACAGTCACGGTGACCTGGAGCCCGCCTGTAACCGAGGCCAATCTCCTCCCACCGAGCTTCTCCTATATCGACTTCGGTGACGGGACTACAGCCACGACCAACCCAGCGACTCATACGTTTATGGCCATTGGCAGCTACACCGTGACCGCATACACGACTTCAGCTATAGACAGCAGCATCGTCGGCTCGATAGCCACATCCGTGACTGTGACCCGGCCCATCACCGCGCTGCAGCTCAGCCCGGCTACGCTGACCATGATGGCTGGCGATGGGCAGGGCAGCCTGGGGCTTACCGACCAGAATTCCAACCCGGTCACAGGGGCGGCCTGGACCAGCGATAACCCGTCTGTGCTGACCCTTGACCCAAGCAGCGATCCACCCCAAATCACTGAGATCGGGGTAGGGACAGCCAACGTGATAGCGTCTATTGCTGGACTCAGCGCGACGGCTGCGATCACTGTAATTCCTTACGGTCGTGGCCATACCCCCCCTACGGGCACAGTGCTCTGGTCTACGCCCCCAACACCAGGCTTCACCCTGCGGAGTGTCACGGGGCTAACCCCTGGTGCGGGATCAGTCGCATTCGTTGGCGTTGAAGCCGACAGCGCAGGCAACACCATTCTGCACGGCGTTGGCGGGGGTGGACAAGATGTATGGCGGATGGCCTCGCCGCTACCTGCCAGCTCCATCAGTTCGGTCTTGGCAGACGGCGATGGGGGCCTGCTTATGCTGGACTGGGGGGCCGCTTCCCTGAGCCGCATCGATGGTGCGGGCAACTTGAGCTGGCAGAATAACCCCCAAGCCCCTGTGGGCAGGTTCTTCCGGTTTGGCATGGCAACCCAATCCGGCGTCGTCTATGCGGTCCAGAACCTCTTTGATGCCCCCGGCACGATCAATGGTGTCTACGGCCCGAACTTCAGCGCCCACGGCTTCCTGGTCGCTCTGGACATAGCCACAGGAGCCATGCTGGCCAACATACCGCTGCCGGTTACGCATGTGCGCTCAGTGGCTTTCACCGGCACAGTGGCTGACGAATACTATGGCGGCAGCACTGCCGGTCCCATTTCGGTCCTGCCCGATGGGTCTGTCGCTTTTGAGGTGGCCACGAACGATGACTTAGCTACAGATACCGTCTACACTGGGCTCGGCAACTGTGCTTACACCAACAGTCTCTACTCGATTACGCTGTTGCCCAACGGCACCACCTCAACGACTGTGCGGCAGCAGGCGACAGGCAACCTGCCCCAATGGCCTTGTCCCCAAGGTGTTTGGGGATTCCGGCCTGCGGAGGTGATACCAGATGGGCAGGGTGGCTCTTTGCTGTCCTATGTGCCTGACATCCTCACTCCGCCCACAGCCGCCCATGTGGCCCACATCGACAATACGGGTGCGCAGGTCGCTGATTTCGTGCTTCCGCTGCAGGACTACGGCAACCGGCCCTCTTCGCTCATCTTAGGTGAGGGCACGACAGCGTTCATCACGGATAGCAGCGCGGTGGTTTCCTTCGACGTGAATGCGGGTGCGGTGAACTTCAACCAGCCAGCGCCTGCCGGTCACACGTTTGCCTTGATCGCCGCCCTATGGAGAGGCTGGGTGGCTGTGACCGATAGTGGTGGACCCAGCGGCCCAGTGACAGACTACTTCGACGCAGCCGGAAATCTGGCCTATAACTCCGGGGGTTCGACGGCGGGGCTGCATCCGGGCGATGGTGACTGGTATAGCACGGCAGGCACCTATCAAAGCGTGCAGAAGACTGGACTTCTCTTGCCTGACTTCGGCCCCTGGCCCATGCCGGGAGGCAATCCCGTAGGCAACCGCAGTCCGGTCATGGCAACCATCGAAAGCATACCGCAATGGGGAGCTAATGCCCCGATAATAATTCCACCTCTGCAGATGCGTTGTCTTCAGCCGATCACAATCAACGGAACCACACTGCCTGCGAAGGAGCCTGTCACCGATGCCAATAGTGACCCGAAGCTGTTGCAGCAGCTTAACGATATGCAGAAAAAGCTCATCGACAGCAACACCCTCGCCTCAAAGACCTGCGCAGCGTACTTCGCTGACCCTAAACGAGCCCAGTTCTACGGCCTGGCAGGTGCCGGGTTGGCGCAGGCGGTAACTGGACAGCAGCGGTTCAATGGCTCTTTGTCGGTCATCAACTTCTTTGATGCTGGGCTGTACAGCCCCACCAAGGCAAAGCTCGTTCCAGCACTCACAGATTATATGAAGACCTTGTGGGTGAGCTGCAAAATGGCGAAGCCGAACCCGAAGAAACCGACTGAGCAGATCGTTGCTGTAACCCAGGCAGTGCCGCCAGCTACGGATGCGTACTTCAACGACTACGCTCTGCCGGGTATCGTCCCATCGACCTTGCTGCATGAGGCGTTGCATAACCTGACCCATACCGATGACGGCGAATTGCGCATCCTGCTGGATGAAGACCGGTTGATGTATATCAACCAGAATTCATCAGCCGACATCAATGGTCAGCTTGAATTCGAGGGCTGCGCCGGGCCACCGCTAACGCCATGAAATGGTTCGGCGAATCTTGGGGCGCTCCGCTCTGCGGGGAGTGTGAGCACGTGAGCACACCCGTGGGTGAGCTATGCGTCTACTGTGAGGAACCCATCGAAGCTAACCAAGCGGGGGTGGTCATGCCAGCAGGTGATGCGCATGGCCACTTCGCCGAGAAGCCGGAGCACTACGAATGCTTCATCCGGCAGATCGTGGGGTCGGTGGCGCACATCACCATGCAGTGCTCTTGCTACGTCCCAGGCAGCCTGGCTTCGGACCCGCCTGGCGTAACTAAGCGTCAGGCCGCCATTGACGCGGAGCGCATGTTCCGCGTTGTGCAATACAGCTCAGCGATGCGTAGGCCCCTGCAATGAAATGGTTCGGTGAGCCGTGGGGCGCTCCGGTCAACCAGACGTGTGCGCGGATGGAGGTGCCAGACGGCGAAGTCTGCCCCTACTGCACCCGCAGCATTCGGCCCAATGACCAGGGCTTTGAGATTCCGGGGTTAGCTTACGACGGCACGGTGTTGGTCCTCGACTACCACCGTGCTTGTTTCTACGCGGAGCTGGGGATCGGCCCGGAGCCTGCGGGCTTAGACTCATGAAACGTGCTGGTGCCTACGCACGGATCGCCTTTGGACTGTTTCTGTGGGCTGCTGGGATGCTGACATCGGCGCAGACGAATCGGACGTGGCTGGGAGTGCTGAGTGGCTTAGTGGGTGGGTTCTGGTGCGGTTGGGGTGCGGCTGCGCTTCGCCGCTCGGCGGAGTGATATCCTCGATTCCCGTTTCGGGCTGTCAAGCAAATTATTTCTCCTTTGCTGCCAACGCGGCATTCCCGCTAAGTCACTGAAGATTGCGCAGAACGCGCTGCTTCCCAAAATGGGAGTGATACCATAGTGGTAGCGCTAGGGAGGCGCTACCCGATGAGGATTGGTGACCTGGTGAGGTACTGGGATGAGGGCTGGCACTTCGGCATCCTGCTCCAGCAGGGCCGCAAGTGGGCACGGGTGCAGCACCCGATGCGGGGGAAGGTATGGGTGGCTGTGGGAGATGTTGCGGCGATTCCAGCTGACTGGGTAGCCCCTTCGTAACCTTGCTGAGCTGCGGCGGCTGTGATTAGATTGGCAGGCTGGGTGGAGGCTTCGATGTTGAGAATATTGCTGCTGATTGTGTTGCTGCCGGTGGCGTTTGGGGTGCTAGTGGGAGGCGTTGTGGGGCTGTGGCGCTTAGTTGCTGATGCGATTAGGCCGCACCCAACGCCACCATCGCCTGAACACCGGCGCTGGCAGAAGGAATATGAGCAGAGAAGGGTTGAAGAGTTGTTAGACAAACATGGGCTGTGAGGCAGCCCGGAAGGGAAGATTCTTATGGCAGATTCAACACCGGATTACAATGTTTGGATACGGCTGAAGGACGGCACCAGAAAGGGATTCCGCGTCAACAAGGCCACGGTCGAACTGGCGAAGAGGCGAGCAATCGAACTGGCGGGTGAGCCGATCATCATCGAAGATATCCAGCTGGCGAAGTAGCCTATTTTCGTACTGCTTGCCTGGTTGCGGTCATGTCCGCCCCGCCCTTGCCGGGGCGCAGACCGCCTACGGTATCCACCCCATACCGCTCTTTGAGCTGGTTTCGGAGCTTGAGCATCTCCCGCACGCCCAGCTTGTTGGTAAGGTTCACGCCGCTCTCCATTCCGCCGCCCACCCAATTCACCTCTGCGTGCCTGCCTTCGATGGATATGTTGACTTCCCCCAGCTTCTTGCCGTTCTCCATGATGTCGTGTGTGATAGCTCCCAGCTTCGATCCGTAGAGATCGTTAGGCGTACCTGCTCCCAAAGTGATGCCTTGCTGCGTGGCTGGCTTAGGGAAGCCCGAAGGCGTGTAAGTCGGCGCTCCTCCCTTGGCCGGACCCGCTGCAGGTTTGCCCAGGGCAGGTTCGCTCGGTGCTAGCAATTCAGGCGCTGCCGGAGTCGCTGTGGGCAGCTTGGACCGGCCCGGAATGGGCTGCTCTCCGCCGAGCCCAGCTACGGGCGCTGCTGGACGCTGCACCGGGAATTCTGGCCGTAACGGTACTCTGGCAGGAGCCGCCGCTGGAGTCTGCATTCCGGGGAACTCGCCCTGAGGTGCAGGAAGCCCTGGACGGCCTATAGGAGCCCCTCCTGTGCTTACAGGCGGCGTACCCCCGGCCCAGGGCAGTTGAGGCTCTGCAGTCGGTGCTGAAGGCCCTGTAGGCCCATTCCACACATTGGGCAGAGCGTTGCTGACCGGAACACTGTAGGGCTTCGTGTCTTTCATGCCACGCATCCCGACCTCTAGCCGCTCCGCCAAGCCTGGTACGCCCATCTTTGCCTTGAGGCTGGCACGTATAGGAGCGGTCGCCAAGTCCGCAGCGCCACCCACCTTGGCTCCTATGCGCCGCCCTACCGTGCTTCCAGCCGCGACATCAGACTGCAGCTGGAGCCTGGAGACGGCCCTTCCGAGCGCTGTCTTGGCTTCGAGGAAGTTCCCCTGAATCTGCTTCATGGTGCGCACCGCCTCGTCAGGCAGCTGGTGGAACTTTGCGATCTCGTCGTAGAGTTGACTGCGCACCTGCTTGCCCCACTGCTGGAGAGCAGTCTTCTCCGGGCTGCTGTAAACGCCCTCGTCAAATACGCGGTTGAGTTCGTTGCGGATGGTGAGTAAGTCACCGACTGTACCCTGACCGCTGCGGATGTGGGCTGCCAGCTCAGGATTTGCATTGTCGAACGCTTGCGCGAACTTGTTACGCACTCCTTCAATGAGCGACGGCATCTGCTGCGGCACCTGGACTATAGGCTGCGCCAGGGCTGCATCGTTCTGCTGCAGCTTGGTCTGGGCTGTATCGACGACCTTGGCCAGGTTGGCGGCGGCCTGCGGATTACTCTTTGCGAAGTCAGCTGGCTTCAGCCCCATCTCATTGGCAGTCCCCCACAGATGGTCGATGGACGCATCCAATAAGCTGCTGCCTGGTAAGGCAGAGCGCATTGCGGCTACAGGATCAGCTGCCTTGACGAGGCCCTTAGCGCCCGCTAAAACCGGCCCGGCAGCCTCGGGCAGCGTCAGTGCGGCTACGTCTGCTCCCGCTGCGCCTTCAGCTTGGTTGGCTTGGGCTGGGGTCTTTGCCGTTGATGCCTTCTGGTAGATGTTCGTGGCCATGGGACCAACCAGAGGGACGCCCGTAGCTACAGACTGCAGGACCGCTCCCGGCACATCGCCTTGCTGCGCGGACTGCTTTGCTGCTTGGTAGGACTGGACGTGGCTCTGCACAGCCGCCTTGTCTTGGCGGAACCCCGGAAGTATCATGTCCTGTGCGTAGTCCGACCAGCTGTGCGGCAGCAGACTGCCAACCATGCCTGCTGCCTCTTGTCCCATGCCGGTTAACTCTTCCTTGGCTCCCTGCCATCTGCCGCGAATGAGATTCCCAGCAGTCACTGGACCAGCGGGCATATCCATGCCAGGCAGGGTGTTGATGGCACCTTTCAGAGCGAACCTGCGGATGTCCTTGGCGCTGGTGGGCGGTTGCTTGGCAGGCGTGGGAGCTGCTGCCTGTGTGCCTTGGCGAAACTCCGCGTAGGGGTCCTGGGCCTGCTGGGCTGGCTGTGCCTGCTGCATCGGCTGCGCCGGTTGCGCCTGCTGGGCAGCTCCCCGGAACTCTGCGTATGGGTCTTGTGGAGGCATAGGTTACTGGACCACGCGGGCTGTGGGGTACTTCTGCATAAAGTCGTGGAGCCTGCCTGCGGTGATCGGACCCGGCTGCTGCCCCGGAATCTGCACCTGCAGGTTCACATCGGATGGGATGGATTGTGAAATATCGACGTGCCTGCGGCTGGATTCCTTGGCGGCGATCTGCCAGGAGATGTCCCGTGAGTTTTTGATGAGACCGTGGAATGCTTCCCATTGAGCGGGGGATAGCACATCACCATTGGTCAGCCGCTGGACAGCAACCAGGGCATCATCCGATACGCTGCGCGCATGAAGGTGTTCTGCGATCATGTCCTTCGTAACGCGGGCTCCTTTGACGCCCCCAAACGTGTTGGACAGGTGCGTCGAGAGGGCCAGCATGCTCTGAGCGCCTGTGGGCAGCTCCTTACCTTGCGCCTTGGCTGCCTGGTATTCCTGGTAAGCCGTGTCCATCATCTTCCACGATTTCTCTACACCGTTGGCGGGCTGCACATAGGTCCTATCGATGAAGTTCACCGACTGAGGGCTGGAGATGGGAATGCCCTGAGTGTCGTAGATCGGTCTTGCGACTGGACCGTCTGGGCGGGCATTCGGGCTGCCTGGCCTGGGCATACCCTTGCCGACTCCAGACTGAACTGCAGTTGGCGTACTACCCGCTCCACCCTTGCCCATAGGCAGATTCGGCTTCGAGCTGCTGGAGAGGTTGAGGACCTGCGGGCCGTCTATCGTGTTCACCACGACCTGCCGGGTGGATGTCTTTCCGGCAGCCCGCTGCTGCGCATTCCACAGTGCGATGTTCTGCTTCGTAGGCGGCTGGTCAGCCAGGGCTCCTGTGGCCCCGAAGTCTCCCATGGTCTTGCCGCTGATGCTCTTCCCATTGCTTGGGTCAATTCCCTGCGTGACCTCCGCAGCGCCGATCTTGCCTGCTGAGGTTTCCCGTGCCACCCCCATCTTGGTGACGTAGTTGGCATATCCGGCATTGGTCATCGGGCCGATGGGCTGTCCCGTCTTGGGGTCAACACGCGGAGCCATGGTCATGGCGTCCAGCCGTGCCCTCTGCTCTTGCGGGTAGAATTGCGTCTGCGCCTGCGTCTGGGCTGTACGGGCCTGCCCGCCTTGAATCTGTGCCTGGTTAGCCTGTGCCTGCTGCTGCATCTGGAACTGCTGCATACCTTGCTGGTAGGGGGCCTGTACGGCAGCCCCGAAGCCCTTACCGAAGGCTCCAGGGCCATGCGCTGCCTGCAGACCAGAGCCCAATCCCGTGATGAGGTTACCCATGAAGTGCTCGAAGACCTCAGCCCGGCCCGCGCCGGTTCCCATGCCCGCCATGCGGGACTGCGGATTAATCATTCCGGCGATCATGCGGATGAGGTTGGGAGCGCCTATCCCTGGGGCCTGGGCAGACTGCTGCAGCGCTGGAGGGGGCTGCGGCTGCTGGGCATTAGGGTCTGGCATGGCCTGTGCTGGTGGCGGCACAGGCGGATCGGGAGGTGTAGGCATCTGTGTCATAAGCGCCTGCTGCATGGCGGAGGTATCCACGCTAGGAGGCGCTGCGGCCCTGGTCGGTACTGCGATAGCTCTTGCCATTTAGCGCCCCCTTCTCACCGCGATATCAAACAGTGGACGCAGAGCCCTGCGGAGCAGTGCGTGCTTCCGTACCTTCTGGCCCAGCCAAGGGCCGATACGCAGATAGAGCCAACGAGACGCATCAGCCAGCCAACCCTGCCAGCGCTCGAACACGAAGCGCCGGGCTGCAAGGAATTCCGGCGAGGCATCTCCGTAGATGGCTGCAGCTACCCAGCAACCGAAGCTCGCAAATGGCGGGAAGAAGCCTCCGCCACCGCCCCCACCGCCGCCTCCAGCTTTACTCATTCCGCCTGTGGCAAATGCCGTACCCATGCCCAGCGCTCCGCCCAGCAGTGGGCCGAGCAGGCTGGTGGACGCCTGATCGGCGTTGTAACCTGCCTGCACTCCAGCATTGAGCGCGTTGCCTGCTCCCTGGTTGAAGCTGCCGAAGTTCTGCCCGTACATGCCGCCGATCCCCAGGGCGGTATTCATGGCCTGTTCCAGCCCTGACATTTTCATCTGCTGGATGCCGAGGCTTCCCTGCTGCTGCAGCCCAGACATCGCCGCTCCAAGACCACCGAAGTCTCGCGCAATGTCTCCTGAGCCCGCCATGTCTCCGCCGCTGATTCCACGCGAGGCCAGGGACTGATTGATCTGCCCTACAACGTTCCCCTGCTGCTGGGCGATGCCATTCATGAGCTGGGAGATCAGTGCCGACTGCTGCTCCGGCAACATGCCTCCTGCTTGAATGATCTTCTGCAGGGTCGGGTTGACCATGTCGATCTGCCGCTGCTGCATCTCCAGCTGGCGCTGTGCATTAGCGTTTTCCTGCGTTCGCTGCGCATCCGCTGCCGCCTGCTCTGCGCTGGAGTGCGACCCCTTCACGTATTCAATAGGCCCGCTGTAGCTGAGGTCGCCCTCCCACTCCAGTAGCTCCCAGGTTTCGATGTCGTAAACTGCCCGATAGGTGATTCGCATAAGTTGGTCCAGTTGCTTCGTAGAATATCGTTTGGCTGGCGTCCAGCGGCCCTATAGCGCGTCCGTGAGGGGCGCTGGAGGCTTAGCCTAGCCGCATCTGCAGGACCTTCCAGCCCCTTCTTAGCGTGAAATTGTGCCGCTCCGCCATAGCATTGAGCCTTGGGTCGGTCCCGAAGTAATACACCTCACGCAGGCCGCTCTGCGAGGCCAGCAGCTGGGCTGCCTTGACCAGGTCCCGCAGGGCTTGTGCCGAGTCCAGTTCGCTGAGCCCTGGGCGTATAGCCGTGGATTCAAGAATCAGGGCCTTCTGCGTAGGCAGATAGCAGACCGGCTCAGCGTTGTAGGAGCACAGCACCTGCAGCGTGGGATAGCTCAGGATGCCGGGATCGAACTCATTAGCCGGGTTGGCCTGCAGCCACTCCAGTATCTGGGGCGCATCCTCGGGCCTGGCCATCCGCGTGTTGAGCTGTTTCATCGTGACTTGGTGGGGATCGTGATGGACGTGGAAGGGCTGCTGCCCGTCTGAATTTCTGACGCCTGGATTGTCCTTTGCGTACCACTGGCTGTCAGCTTGTTGGCCCCACCCGTGTTGTTCCAACGAATGTCATAGGTATGTACGCCGAGTGGTGGGTTATCAAGAAAGCTGAAAGCGATCATCTGCCCGATGTTGGCTGTAGGCCAAGCATTCGCAAAGGTTGCAACCTGCACGCCGTCGCGGAAGATCGCGTAGTTTGAGCCCGTAGCGTTGGTGTCGGTCGATATGACTGACGAAAATAGGATGAGAATCTTTCCGCCCGAGGTCGTGATGCTGACCTTCATCTCGGGGATCACGGCGTATGCGCCGCTGGTCGTTGTGGGGCTGCTGGTCGCCCCAACAGCGGAATTTGTCGGTATAGGGACATTAATCTGCTGCGTCTGCCCGGTTGGCGAGTACAGCGTCAACCCCTTGAACTGGGGTGTAGCCACCACCAAGCTGCCAGCGCGCAGGAAGGGCTGGCCGCGCTCGCTGCGGTAGGCGTAGTCGCTGCTTACTGCATCTGGGCCATCGCCAGGGCTATAGGCCATGTCCTTGGCGGCAGACGGCCTAGGTGCCGTGGACGCCTGTGCCAGGATCAGCAGATTAGCGGAATTGTCGGTAGGCGAGGAAGAATCCATAGATTTTCAGCGCGTCATCTGCAGCCTGTCCCTTGATCTGGAAGCTGATCCAGCGTGCGTTGGGCCGGGTCATGGCAAAGATGCTCTGCACTAGATTGATTCCATTGCTGCGGTTGAAGGCGGTCTCAGGGCCGGTGCGCTGAGCAAAGATCGAAGTGTAGATGGTTGTGGCTAGCGTGGGGTCCTCATCCGCCGCGAAGCCAACGTCCTGTAGCGTAACGCTGTTGCTATCCACCTGGAAGAAATAGGGTGTTCCCGTGCGTGTGGGCTCATCGTAGGAGCCGACTCCCACAGTCGAGAACCTGCGCCCGAAGTCCGGGACTACGCTGAATAAGTTGGTCTGGGCAATGAGCGTATAGCTGGCTCCGTTATCGTTGTGGGCTGTGGCGGAAAGCTGCAGTGCTTTGGTCGCTGTCATAGCCATCAGCTTGTAGGCTCCAGCCGATACCTCGCCGCTGTAGACGTATTGGCAAACAAAGGTCCAGGGCGGCATCCACTGCTCGGTATCCATGTCATAGACGAAGAGCTTCGCGCCGGTGGAGAAAACCAGCCAGTGAAACCTGCCCGCAACGTGGAAGGTCATGCTGCAGTTGGCGGGCGTGACGCTGGCCAGATCAGGCCGGATATCAGTGGAGAGGTCCTTGAGTGAGCCGCCATCGGTCCCCCAGATGGTATTGGAAGAGTCCAGCCAGGCCACCATGCCGCCCAGCTCGCTGATACAGGTGACGGCCCTGCAGCCCCTGCGCTTGGTCAGCAGGAAGCGGCGGAAGGTGTCCAGCGTGTTACCAGTGATGCCGTAGATTCTGCCTCCGCAGAAAATCACCAAGGTCTGGTTGGGCACATCCCCAGCAACGGCCAGGGCCTGCACCGGCTGATCGAACCGCCAGAAGTTCCCCGCCGTACCGGAAGGAAACGCCTCTTCTGGGGTGCCGGTGATGATCTCCTCCAGCCCGGAGAAGAAAACCTTGCTCCCGCTGAAGCCCCAGACTCTGCCGGAGAAGTACACCAGCGCCTGCATCGCCGGGGGTGGATCGTTGAACGTCGGCGTGGGCGCAATCGAGGAGATGTTGAGCGCTGTGTCTGCGGTGTTGTCCGTGATGTTCTGGTTGGTGTTGGTGAAGGGCGAGCTGGTGATCTCCAAGAACGTGGCGCCGTTAGTTCCCGTGGCTACGCTATCGGTGGTACGGAAGACTTTGATGCCCGTGACCTGCGCGTCAGCCGCGGCCACAAGGGTTACCTGCACGCCTTGGGTTGCGGGCACGATCACAGCCGACTTGGGGCTGGGCGAACTCACATGCCCAGAGGCGGAATTGTGATAGCAGACCACATACTGATAACCGATGTTGGCCACCAGGGTTCCTGCCACCGTGGCCACCACAGGTGCCGCAGCTGGAGCTGTAATCCCCCAATTCGACAGCCCATTGGTCGGGTCCCACTTGCGGGCTGTGCTGCCATTGCTGAAGTAGATGGTGTTGTTCGAGACTACGAAGTCGAATGCTGTGGAGCTGCCTGTGTCCGTGAAGATGGAGACGAAGCTGTTATCGGTGCCGATGACCCGCTTGTAGACGACCGCCTGGCTGGACCCGTTGATATCACACGCCATCTGGATGAAGGTGCCATCGGTGCGGTCCCACGAGAAGATGCGCTTGGCGTTGACGAACGTCGTAGGCGTCACCTCGACGTTATCGGCAAAGCCCAGCCGCCGCTCCGCGTAGCCCGCGATGGTGGTCAGCACGTCCTGCGATCCCGCCACGTAGCAGGGATCGGTTTGCGTCGGGTTCAGGTTCGAGATGTAGGGCAGATTAGTCGCGCTGATGTGGCGGTGCGCTAACTGCTTTGGGTCAGGCATAAAATTAAGCTGGCTGTCATGGCTTGTGACGGCTGACTTCTTCCTTCAGCGCCTTGAGTTCGGGGATGTACTCGCGATGGAGATCGCGCATCTCCTCCTGTACGCAGACCATCCGGGCGAGCAGCTCATTGGTGGCCTTCATACCCTCGGCGAATGCCTCGCGCATTTCCAGCTGCCAGTACTCCTTCGGCATCTGGCCTGCCATGCGCAGGCCGTTCTTGCCGTTGCCGTTACGGCGCGTCAAGATAGGCGACAGCTCGCGTAGAAGCAGAATCAGGGCCAGGACTACGAAGCCCGCCCATCCGAAGGGTGCTAAGAAGTTCATGGTTTTTCGGAACGCCTTTCAGTGCTACAATTGCTGCCCAGCTGGTTTAATCCACATGAAGATTTGCTGCCGCTGCACCCGTCACCTTGCCAATTCCGGCCCTAAGTGCATGTTCAACAAGAACAGCGGCACAGCCGATGGCCTGAGCTATGAATGCAAAGACTGCCGCAAGGCATACAGAGAAGCCCGGTATAAGACGCTCAAAATAGATGGGCGCTGCGTCAGATGCAGCCGGATATGTGATCGGCCCAAGAGGGCACTCTGCAGCACGTGCGCTCCGAAGTCCCTGCTCCGGGATGCTGCCTATCATGGGCGGCTCAGCACCTACAAACCACGCATGTTTAGTTCGAGGGCATCAGTGTGAAGGCCATAACTACGGTGTTAATCGTATCGGTGTTTTGTATGGTCACCGAATCAAGGGCATTGGTTGTGGCGTACTGCAGATTAATGGTGTGTGACGCTCCATCTCCAGTTACCACGGTATTGATCGAAAACGAGGCCCAGCCCCCAGCAAGTGCCGGGGTGGCAATACTTGCTGAGATGATTCCCGTGTTGTCAGCAGTGCCATCCGCCAATGCGAATAGGACATTAACCGCCGCCGTCAGGCTGCTGATAGCTCCGCTGCAGTTTGCGGACAATTTCCATCCCGTGGGGATCACGGTAGTGAACTTCAGGTTGGTACTATCCACCCGCACGTAGGTGGCAGAAGCTGAGGTATAGTTACCAGCGCCGGAGCCTTTCTTCTGGGTGATGCCCATGGTCACGGTATGCGCTTGATTTTGGATCACGCCCGCGAGCCCGATACCGGACGTGTCGCCCACATCTACGATGTCGCTGGCTGTCGTCCCAATGATGTTGATATCAGCGCTGTTGGCATTGTTGCGGGATTTTACCTTGTCAGAATTTTGCAGGCGCAGCCAACCCGACCCAGCAGCCGTTCCGGCGTTACCTATATCTTGCAGGAACAGTCCATTGGCTTGAATGCCGCCTCCGCCCGAAACGTCACCTAAGACGGTGGTGTTTCCGTTCATGCTGAGGATATTCAGATCAGCGCTGTTGCCGGAATTGCGGAAATTTAAAAAGTCGCCATTCGCCAAGCGCACGGCTCCAAGGGCAGCAGGGTTCACTGTCTTGGAAACGAAGGCCGCACTTATGGCTGAAGTAGCGAAGTAGCCAGTTCTCCAACCAATCGCCGCGGTCCCGAGGTCTGCCGTGTTGTTCGTCCTGGAGAGAACTGACGTACTGAAATATCCCGTCCGCCACCCTGAACTTGCTGACCCAAGATCACTCGCGTTGTTCGTAGCCGGGACATAACTGCCTGTGGCGTTGTTCCCGCCGTCCAGCCGCTGATACGTGGTATCGCCGATGGGCGGCGTGACCACGGGAGACACGGTGATCGGCGTAGCTGAGTTGATGTTGAAGGTCGAGCCCGTGATGTTGAACAGTGCCTCGGATATCTCGTTGCCACTGGCATCCAAGATCGATACGAGGTAGACCGTCCCAGCCGGGTCGATCTGATCGTTGCCGAACAAGGTGCCCGATATCACACCGGATGCGTTGGCTTGGAAGCGATGGATGCGCTCCACAATCGTAGTTGTGCCCAGCACACGCGGCAGCGTGCCCGCGCTGAAATTAAGCAGCGTGAAGACAGCGTAGCCTTGGACATTCGCGCCGGTCTGATCCTGTGTATTTCCGCTGACTGTTACTGCGCCTGCCATGTATGCTCTCCTCTTGGTCTACAGCCCATACAAACCTGGCCAGTACGAACGCCCAACACCGAGGGGACTTTCCGGCCACATGAACTGATCGCCGGTGGCCAAGTCTTCGGTGCGCGCCATACCCAGCAGGAAGTCCATGAAGACGGCCAGCTGCCCGGTGTAGACACGGTCCATACCACCATTCTTGCGGTACTGCGTGCCCCCTGCCCTGGGATCATCTGTGAGCCGGTACAGCTGCCACAGCACGCCCTCAGCAAACACGTTGAAGTAGCGGTCGGGAGCGGCGAGGGTGGTCTTCAGGTCGCCATCCCGGATTCTGCTGGGCACCTTCTGGTAGATACCCTGCAGCTGCAGCGTCTGCCCGGTGCCGATGCTGGCTGCGTACATGAGGCGGATGAAGTTATTGGCAGCATACCAGCCTGCGTTAGTGTTCGACTCCAGCCCGCCCTTGCGGCTCAGCTCAGGAGACAGGTTCGCCAGGAAGCCCAGCTCGCGGGTCTCCGCTGGCGTGGTATCGGTGCGCACCAGCTGGATGCGGATGGGCCGCAGGATATCTGTGTCCGTGGGCGTGTAGTCCTGGGTTCCGTCCACAAGGGCGATGGCCGTCAGCGACTTCAGCGTCCATGACCACGGGTAGAAGGTCCAGATCATCGAATTGGCGATATCGCAGGCCATCGCCTGGATCGCAGCAGTCGGCGACCCGTGGATCAGGTTCTGGTTCAGGCTCAGCGCGTCCTGCGGTGTGTAGGTCGGACTGGCTTGTGCCATGGCTTAGTTCGAGTGGCCTCTGGTCTGGTTGAGTAGGCTGTTGATCTTCTGCTTGGCCCGGATCAGCACAAGCTTTGCGGCTGGTGTCGGTGCGCCAGCGATAGCTTCATCCAAGTGATCGAGGAAGGCTTCCTGCTCGACCCTGCCCAGCAACTCTGGCGGTAGGCTAAACGTGCTGTACGTACACATTTAAATGCGTTACTTTGCCCCAGGAGGCCTTGCAGGAGCTATAGGAGGCTTTTCCCCGCGAGGGTCAGGGTCTGCTAAGGCTCCTGGGGCAAACCTGTAAGTTCTAGGCAGCTACTATTGCGGGCTGCTCTTCGTCCTTCAGTAGACGCTCGTCACCCGGAGGCGGAAAGTAGAGCAGTCCATGCTCGGCGTCCTGCGCATACTGCTTCTCCGCATCGGTAGCCTTGAAGCGCCACTCCCAGTTGCAGCGAAGGCAGACTAGTGTGATAGTGCCGTTGGAGTGGACCTGCCCCCCGGTCGTCCAGTTACCTCCGAACGATCCCTTGGGCACGGGCTGTCCGCTCTTGATATCTGCCATGTGGGAGCAGCCCATCTTCTTGCGCTGCATAGCGCTGCTCTCGTCCTTGGCCAACTGGATGGCCAGCAGCGCCCTGCGCCGGTCTGCCTCCAGCTGCTCTTTCAGCTTGCGCTCCTCGATGGGATTGAGCTTCTTGCTCTCCGAGACAGCCGCTGCAACGACTTTGGACATCAGCTCCTGCAGCTGCTCGAATGTGAGATTGACTGTCTGCATCTGGCTCATATAAGCCTCCTATTGGGTTTGTGTCTTCCACTTCTGGGAATCGTATGAGGGCTGCCAGCCGAAGTACTGCTCGACCTGCAGGCGGGTAATCAGCCCAGCGTGCAGCAGCCGTACTAGCACAGTGCGCCAGCCACGGGTCTCGCTGCCGAAGGTCTCGACTTCCTTCCAGGCGACCTCCCTACTGGGCTTAGCCCGGCTGAATAATTCCTGGTCTGGCACTCGCGCCTTTGTCTTATGCAACACAGAGAACTCAGGCATGATCCCTGACTCCATACCGCAGATATGCCGGATGGTCATGACCTGGCCCTCAGGGGTCACATGCACCCGCCCCGTGGGATCGAGCAGGTAGATGCCGTACAGCGGATAGCCCCTAGCAGGAAGGAAGACCAGCCGTGAGTTGCATTTCTTCAGCCGCTCGATGACCTGCTGTGCGGTCAGAGGACGCCCGATCTGGGCCATCAGGTCGGATACATCGCGGCCATTGTCCGGGGCCACGGTCACCGTGTTCGACTGCAGATCGTGGATCAGGGCCTTCTGGCGCGCTTCCTCAGCGCCTTCCCTGGCCGTCTGCCGCTGCCAATTCTGTTGCTTCTCTGTGTCGAGTCCGAGCATGGCTGAAATAGCAAGGGCGGGACTCGATCCCGCCCAGTGCTGCAAAAGGTTAGGAGCTTAGTCTGACAAGTCCTGTGCGACCGAGATCACACCGATTTCAAATGCAAAGCTCGGCGAGGTGCCGGAAAGCACCCAGCGCACTTTAATAGCGCTGTTGTTGATGGGGCCGTTGACTGCAATCGCGGTTGCGCCGGTTGCCCCGTCAGCGGTGGCAAAGAATGCTGCCTGGGATTCAATAGCCACGTCGCCCGAACTCAGATAGGGCCGGAATGACATCTGCCGCCCAAGCCCCGAAGTGGTCATCTGGGCGAAGTGCAGAAAGTTTACGTAGTCGGTGCCTGCCGCTGCGGTGGCGTCATAGCTGGTGGACAGGAAAACATCCAGCGTAGGCGTGGTGCCGCTGACCGTCTTCAGCTTGACGAAGAAGCGGTAGGCGGCTGCCGGGGCCATGATGGTCAGGTTAGCGCTGGTGCCAGTGGTCGTCTGCGTGGCCAGGGCCAGCAAAGTCTGCGGGTTAACGAGCATTCCAAACTGCGGCATATTAGAGGGTCTCCGCTACGAATTCAGTGATAACCGCTGTGGTCCCGGTCGTGGTGTCCGAAAAGGTGAGGACAGGCACGAAAAACAGCGAGGACTGAGCGGTAACCGAAACCGCATTGCTGATGATCGCAATGGTCGGATCGGCCACGTTGTTGATGAACCCATACTGCAGACCGGTGATGGTCTGCTTCACGTTGTCCCACATGCAGATGGCTTCCAGGAAGAACGTCGCCGACGTGGTGCCCACAGAACGCGCCGATGTGGTCGCAATCAAGTTGCCGGACGTGTAGGTCGTGGTGTTCCCCTGCATGATGCCGACCGTGACGTTGCAGGCAGCCTTGGTAGTTACCTTGCCGACCAGCCGCAGCTTAAACGGCAGGCCGTCAAAGTTGATCCCATAGCTGGGGGCCGTGGTGGCGCTGGATATCTGGCCAGCTCCCGCCAGCGTAAGCACCGCAGCGGTCGTGCTGCTGACCTGGTTGGTAATCACGGTAGCGCTGGTCCCCGTGGGCGAATACGAAGGGATAGCATTGGCCCCCTGTGCCGGGCTGGGAGCGCCTACCAGGCGCTGAATTGTGTTTGCATTAGGCATGGTGTGCTCTCCTTAGACCAAGCTCGCGTCCGGCTTGAAAATCCGGTAACGCAGGTTGGTGGAATCCAGCGTCTTCGCCAGGAAGACATAACGGTAGCTGACCGCCGCGCCGATCATGCCAGCCGGGTCGGCGATCTGCGGTCCACCGCGAATCACGTTGATGCGGAACTGCTGCTTGGACGGGTCCTCTACTTTGGAAGGCCCAGAACCCTGCAGATCAACCGCGCCTACAGCCCCACGCCCAACTACATAGGTCGAGTACAGGACGTTGGGAGCAGTGCCACTGGTGGTGACATTGGTGGTCGCCCAAATTTTGATGTTCTCCACCATGCCCACGGGCTCATCGAACGGGTTGTTGGTTTCGATGAACTCCTTCGGGTTCGCCCACTTCATCAGGTCGATAAAGCCGCCAGCGGTGGAATCCGACTTGATGTCGTAGATGATGTACGGGTGGACCACGGCATAGTAGAACTTCTCATCCTTGGGGCGGACGTCGATGCCTTCCAGCAGCGCCTTGCAGCGCCGCAGGTCGTCCACTGTGGCATAGGTGCCCAGTGTGCCCGGTGTCAGCACAGCCGTGGAGTTGGTATCAAACTCAGCCTTGATGATGGTGTCTACCGACAGGCCAGCCGCATAGCCCAGCTGTTCCGCAGCATTCTGAACAATCGGATCGATTGCGGTCTCGTCGGCCAGGGTGGAGACGGTGATGAAATCTGCGTATTCGGCGACTGTGCCGGATACGGTCGTGGTAGCAAGCGTGTTGGAGTTGCCAACCGCGCCCTCAGCTGCTGGTGTGGTGTTGGCACCAAGCAGCGTGTACCGGAACCACTGAACCGTTTTGCCGGAGCGCCGAGGAATCATATCGGGCTCGGTGGCGTTGTAGAACCGGAAGCGCCGCTTCAACTGGTCCAGCGCTCGGCGGTTGTACCACACCGTCGCAAAGTGGTTTAGGCCCGGCGTTACTGTAGTGTTACCCTATCGCGTTTAGGTAAGTCACATCACTGTGATTACACTCTCATGGTCGCCCATGAGTACGGACTCTATCTTCGCACCGTCAGGTGCGCTGAGCGTATTAGTCTCTGGGGATACGCCACGGCGATTCAACTCCATGAACTGCTCATAGAAGAACCGTCTTGCTTCCTGGTCTTCAATATCTCCCATCCTGATGAACTGGAGCATCAGATTTGCCTGCTCCTGTTTCAGAACGAGATACGGAAGAACTCCTAGCAAGAACTGTTCCTGAGCATTTCGTCCCAGAAGCCTCCAACGGTAAGCAGGCTTCCAGTTCTGTTGCTGCCGCTTGTCAGCGTAAAACGTCCCACCAAAGTGGCCTACAATCCAATCAATAAGCCGCTTGTCGGTGGACGTCACGCCGATATTGATTTGAAACCGCCAGCTCTTGTCGGGGTTCAGCCGCCCAGGCCGGACGTACTTGCAGGGCCGCGCACCAGTTATGGTGATGTGCCCTTCTCCGTCGATAATCCCGGCCATGTAAGCAAACGATTTCTGTCTCAAGTGCGTCTTTCCTCCGTCTCTGCTGTTTAACAGCCTTTGACGGATACAGCTCAGTTACCAGCCAAGTAATTTAGCTGGGGTATAAGCCATTTCGTGTCATCCTTCCCTCTGTATTGGTTTGGTTCTACTACCCCTGCGGGACACGCGGAGCATCTTGGGCAGCTATTCGGTGGGACTCACTGCTGCTGCCAGTACAGGACAACTGGAGGGACTCTCAGAGGGGTCCTGTGATCGTGCTAAGTCTGAACCTGCGAAACTTCCATTGTCAAGCCCCTGCCGCAAATATTCTGCGGGGGCTGCTTTCTTCAGGTATGCGATTTCGGCGCGGGCCTCGTCCAGTTCACGCTGGGCCTTCCGCACCTGCTGCTGAATCTTATCGACCAGCGCCAGATCGACAGTATGATGGTGACCCACAACGATGCCGCCCTTGCCGTAGAGCTTGAGACCATGCTCCCGCGCCTTGAGGGCGAAGTTGATATCCTCGGTCGAGGTCATGTGCATGTCTTCGTTGTAGGTGTACCAGAACCACGGCGCAGGCACCTTCCGGAACAACTTGGGCCGGATGAAGATCACGCCGGTGCCGCACTTGGTCAACGGATAGAACTTGCCAGGGTCTATACAGCCCCGAATGGCCGCGACCTGGCGGTCATCCATGCCCCAGCACAGCTTGGTCCGCCGCTCGTCTCCATCCCACAGATGGAATGCAGGGACGGCCACGGCAGCGTCTGCTGGTGCCGCTTTGATCGTGTCCAGCAAGTTGGCTGGCGGGGCCATGTCGTTATCGATCATGCAGACCCAGTCAGGCAGCGTGCCCTTGGCGCTACACATGAGCCGCCCAATGTAGTTCCGGGCTCCGGCTGCAGGGATCGAGTTGTGGATGAACATGATCTGGGTTGCATAGGCCATGTTCTCCCGCAGGCCAATGAGGAACTGCGCCAGGTCCTTCTGCACCCAGCCCGTACGTTCATAGGTGGTCAGCACAAAGATCAGGATGCGGGGCACGGCTTCAGGAATGTGCTGTGCGTCGAATTCGATGATAGGTGTAGAGTCAGACATCCTGTGTAATAGGCTCCTGGGGTGGCACGATCTCAAAGTTCAGCTTCCGGTCCAGCCCAACCGAGAGCAGTGCGAAGCCGGCTGGATAGGGCATGTAGCCCTCCAGCAGTGGCTTGTCGTTGACGTAAGAATCTGTGGCGGCAATGGGACGCCCGTGGCTCACGATCCCCAGAGGACGCAGGACTGGCACCCGGCTGGCTAGATCGATCTTGGAGTCCAGCAGCCGCTGCCAGCGTGCCAGGAACTCGTTCATAGACTCAGACCCGCCAGGGGCTGACTGCCAGGGCCGCTTGTAGATCTCGAAGATCGCCGGATTGGCAACACTCTCAAGCTGCCCGGAGAACAGCCCAGTGTCCCATGTACGGGCATCCCACTCCGTGTCAGCATTGATGTTGAGCTTGTTGCCGATGATCTGGGCTGTCTGTGAGTCCCGCATAAAATCGGAGTGATACAGCTGCTTCAGGTCATACTGCTTGAGCTTCTCTGCTGCCATCTGCACTTCCAACTTACCGGAGTCGGATAGCTCAGTATCGTCCCAGCCGCGTACCCGAGGTGCAGCTGGGTCATTCAGCTGGGTTGCCCCATGCCGGATCAGGATCAGCAGCAGCCCCGGCTCGATGTCCACCAGGAAGCGCGGCATCAGTTCACCAGCGCAATGGGCGAGGGCAGCAGCCGGTAGTGGATGTCATCCCACATCTCCACTTGCTTGCCTGCCTTGATGATGGCCTCGCCGTGTTCCTGGTCATAGGTCATTGTGCGCTGCGCAGGCCACTTCTCGACCAGGCCCTTGCGAATCACGCGGACGCGCCCACCCACGCTGAAGACAGGACGAATCAAGGCCATTCCCATATCGGGCCGCGTAGGCAGCATCTTGTGGATGGCGGAGATCACATAGGGCTCTTCCGGCACAGCGTCGATATCAGCGAGGATGTAGAAATCATCTTTGGCTAAGCCGTCTGCCACGACCCGACGCTGAATCTCGAACTTCTCGCCGGACTCCAGCTCCATGACCGAGGGCTCAGCAAAGCGCACCTCCGCCCAAGCGTCCAGTGCCTTCTCCAGGAAGGGCACAGCGGCGAGGTTGCCATCGTAAGCTAGGAATACTCTCATTCGCGTCCTGTGGCTCTAGGAGCTGCCTTTGCGTGGCTCGATACCCTTACGAGCACAGGACTGTAGATAGAGGCTCACACACGACTCTGCGGCCCTTGGGACATCCTCTAGCTTGGTGGCCTGCGTAAAGAGCCCATACTCGTAAAGGTGGATGACGTAGGCCTTGGCGACTTCATCCCAGCGTTGCCTATAGCTAACCATAAGCTCCTCCAGCTTTCTTTATGAGGGGCCGTGCCAGCCCGGCGCAGCCCCTCGGCGGTTCCTGAACCCCCTAGCTCTCCCCTCAGAGTGGGCAAGGGATTCAGGAAAGCTATTTGAACATCCCCTTGTCGCGCAGCCAAGCTTCCATTTCTGTGCTGTTCATCTTCGAGAACTTATCCAGCTCAGAATCTGCTGGAGGAGTCCCGCCCGCGCCAGTGAGTGCTGGATTGGGCTGCTGCTCAGGCTCAGCCGTGGTGCCCGTAGCAGCAGGCTTCTTCTCCAGCGGCTTGATCGCCCCCTCATTGACCAGCTGCGTATAGCCGAAGTCCAGCGTAAGCGCGTTAGCCGGGAAGCCCTGGTTCACCAGCTCCTGGAAGCGCTGCGAGACCGACCGCACAGCCTGTGGCTCAGCCGGAAATTCCTCAGCGCGGTGCTGATAGAACTGGGCCGCAATGGCCTGCTGCCGCATCTCGGAAACTTCCTGACGCATCTGCGCGAACTGCTGCGGCACCTGCTTGGGGTCCTCGATGCCAAAGCGGTGGGCGTCCAGGTAGTTCTGGGCTTCCATCGGGTCGCTGTTGAGCAACGTCCAGTAGCGGTCGTTGTCGAATCCATTCTTTTCCTGCGGCTTGGCAGGCTGTGGCTTGGGTGCAGCGTTGATCTGGGCTGTCAGGTTAGCATTCTGCTGCCGCAACTGTTCGGCATTCTCCTTGGCTTCCCGCAGCGCATTGGCAGTGTCCACCTTCATCTTGGCCATCACCTTGATGGCCTCGTCTTGGTTGGCCGCCTTGATGACGGTGCCATCGGCCAAGGTCAGCTCGTAGGGTGTAGGCGTTGTGGTTGTCGCGCCCGTGGGCGCAGTTGTCGTTTCAGGCATAGTCCTCTCCTCGCATCTGACGGGCGGCATCGAGCAGTGCCTCTTGCTCGGCCCGTCGAATCTCGTCGCGGCGTTTCATGGTGTCATTCACAAAGTTGATACCAGCGTCCAGCACGTCCTGCATGGCATTCCAGCGCACTACGTGGACCTGCTGTTCCTGCGTAAGGTCGGGCTTGGTGCGGGCAGCTATGATCTCGTCGTTCACGCGGGCGGCCATCACCCGCATGATCTCGTCGTAACCGGCCAGCGAGAGCTGGTCGAACTTATTGGCCCTCTCCACTATCGTCTGTTGCTCCTGCTGAATCGCCCTGATCTCCTGCTCCTGTTGCTCCGAGTAGGAGGTCCGCGATCCCCAGCTGGTGCTTGTCATCCAGTTCGGCAAACTTGGCATGATTCTGGAACCCCATTTTGATAACTGTTTCCAGCAGCTTTGCAATGAGCCGCTTATCATTGATTCCCTCCTGGCTTTGCTGCTGCTGCTGGGCTGCCTGCATCTTGAGCTTGGCCTCGGCAGGCGGCTGGTTCATCGCTGCCTGCTCTTCCTTGGTCATGTCCTGGATCAGGGCTTTACGCGGCGCATAGTTCAGTGCGTCCATGGACATGTGCAACCACTCTTCGATGTTGAACTTCTTGCCCACCTTGCCCAGCAGCTGCAGCACCTCTGGGTTAAGGTAGGTCTGCGACAGCTGCGGGAATATCTGCAGGAAGTTCATCCGCGCCCTCATCTTCACCGAAGCCCTGCACTCACAGGCGATCCGGGCGTTCATCACGTTCTCCGGGTTGAGCTTCTGGAAGCGCTTGTCCAGCTTCAGCCAATTGGCCGCCTGCTTGGGGTCCATGAACTTCTTGTTGTAGCGGATCACGGCGGTGACCACGGGCTCAATCAGCATGTCCTCGATGGTTTCGATCAGGTAGTTGATGCGGCTTTCCTGGGCACCTGCTTGAGTATTCACACCCGTGGCTGTGCGATTGGCTGAGTTGCCGCCTGCCGTAGGTACGCCCTGCCCCGCCAGGTCAGAGAGCCCCACCATCTTCTGCACGCGCAGCTCCGAAGCCTGGACTTCCACGAAGGCATTCTGCGTGATGTTCAGTACCTCCATCTGCTTCACATCCTCGGGCTGCTCGGTCTCGATCACTACGCCGGGGCGCACCTTGAGCTGATAAGCAGGGATTGTTACTCCACGCCGCTTCATCAGGGGCCGGTGTAGGCCCAGGGCCAGCTCGTCAATGCGGGAGTTGATGATGGCCTGCTGCAGGCGCTGCTCGCCCTCGGCCACATCGCAGAGCGACATAGCGTGCCAGCGGTCGAGCACATCAGCGTAGGGCACAGAGTAGTAATTGATCTCGCCATAGCGGTTCGACTTGTTGTAGATGACCGACTGCGTGTCGAGGCCGCCTTGCAGCCACCAAATCTTGCGGGCGTTGGTGGTGTACTCGATGACCGCGATGCGCTTCTGTGCCGGGTCTACACTGTAGTCCTGCGCCGGGTTCCACATGTTGTAGCGGAACAGCTCAGAAGATAGCTTGGTCACATCCTGGTTGGCGGTCGCCTTGGCCTTGCTCAGGTTGGTCAGATATTCGTCATCGGGAATCTTGAAGTCCTTGCTGCTCCTCAGCGCCTTGATCTGGCCAGCGGTCATGTAGACCCGCTTCATCACGTAGCCAGCGCCTTCCTGCAGCACGGTGGATTCGCAGCTGGGGTCCACGTAGAAGTCCTTCAGCGAGACGTAGCGCACGTAGGGGCGCTGCTTCTTCTCACGCTTGATGCTGCGGCTGTAGTCCTCAGAGGTCCCTGTGGGAACGGGCACCGGCCCGGCCAAGGGGTGGTTCATCATGCGCATACCCGTGGGCCGCGTACTACGCTTGAACTGGATGAACTCTTCCTCGTAGTCCTCGACGCCAGCTTCCAGCACGCCATTGCCGTGCTGCTTCATGCACTTCAGGGCGCGGGCCACCTGCACCCGGAAGCGGGTCTCCTCCAGCTGCTTGACGACCATCTCCTTCCAGGCCATCACGATCAGCTCTTCGTCATCGCCCAGGTCGGTCTCGGAGTAGAAGAAGTAGCCGTCCGGGTTGGTGACCGCGGGGACTGTTTTGGGAAGCAGAGCCTCGATCTGCGAGTAGACTACCGGCACGCCGATGCTGGAGCGCGGCACGCGAGTGCCATCCCAGTAGCGTTGACCTACCCAAGCTAGGTAGAGTTCATCCGCGTTGCGATAGCGCCAGTCGTGGGCGTTGGTGCGGTAGCTCTCCGCGTAGGCCCAGTCGCTCTTGACGATGTCCAGGGCATAGTCATCTGACCAAGGGTCGGATGCTAGCTTGATTTGCCGCTGATCCGCCTGAGAAAGCGGCTCGGCTATAGGAACAACGCTATCGGGGATGCTCACGCGGAACGCCTACTAGATCGTCTATTTCTTGCTTGTTCTAATTGAGTTGCCCAGCGGCAGTTTCCTGGCTCGTAGTTCCCGTTGTTGTCGATCCGTTCAATGGTGAGTGCACATGAAGGCTTGTAGCCCATATCGAAGAGGAAGCCGGAGAAGTCTCGCCAAGGTTCGCAGACTGATATGCCACGTCCCCCATAATTTTTGTAATCAGCATTGTTCTGGTTCATACAGCGCTGAAGCATCCCATCCCAACTTCGGTATTCAGAGCTTCTGCTGCCGTTGTCTTTGCCGTGATGGCCATGTTTCGTGTTGCGAAGCGTTGTAGCCTCCTTGGACCAACATCCACAACTCTTCGTCAGGCTCCGCACGAGGTTAGTAGCGAGTACCGGTTTCGCAGTTCCGCAAGAGCAGAGACATAGCCAGATCGCTTTGTGCGCACGAGTCCGCCCATGAAGGCCCATGACAGTCAGCCTTCCAAATACTTGGCCAGTCAGATTGGTGATTTTCATAGGAGTCCTGTCATAGAGCGCACGTCCTGCTTGCCATCCTCGCCGTAGAGCCAACGTGAGACGCCTGCCTCGCCGAAGCCCAGGAAGCGGTCTGGGGGGCGCTGAACGCCAAACTGCCCGAACTTCATATCGGGCGGATCGGCGACCACGTCCACGGTCACACCGCCCTCGCCGTCCTGCATGGCGTCGGCCAGCGTATCGAGAATGTCATCGTGAACTCCAGACGATTGCGAAGGAAATTGTGCGACCTGGTCCAGCAGCTTCTGCTTGGTGGTCAGTGGAATGGCATCGCTGAAGGTGATAAGCGAGTTCTTCAGCCAGGGGCGCAGGCCGCGAATGCGCTGCTGCTTCGAGGTGTGCGTGTCCCGCTTAATTTCGATGATGCTGAGGTAGATATTCCGCTTCGACATTTCCCGCTGTAGGAATGGAAGCAGCACACGCGCATGGGAGTCCTTCTCAATCTTGAAGCAGATCAGGCTGGGGTAGCGCCGCTTGATATCGAACATCAGCCCGATCACCTCTTCGGGGGCGAACTGGCCGCAGTGGATTTCGGGCACAATGGCCCGGCCATCGCGGTCGAAGCCTGCGACGGTGAGCACAGTGTCATCTCCGTCCCTGGTCTTCTCCATTCCAGCAAGGTCGATGATGCACTGTAGGCGTAGACGCGGCAGCAGCTCGCGCACAATGGAGTGCGACAGGAACTTGATCTCTTTGGGGTCGCAGAGCCCATCGCCTTGGGCTACGCACTTCATCAGGTACTGGGCACTGTTCTTGCTGGCATACCCCCACGCAACATAGTTGCCAGTTTCTGTGGTCAGCCAGTAAACCTTTCGCTTACCTGCAGGCTTAACACTTACAACCTTGTCGCGTTGCGTGAACCGACTTGTGTGTGGCAGCAGCCGATCAACGATCTCTTGGCGTCTCGCTGGATCGCACATCCGCATAAAGCGAAATACAGTCCGATAACCTCCATGAAGTTGAAAGAGAGTTGTCGGCTGCCAATGCGCCTTCGCACATTTGCGATGGAATGGCTGATAAGAAAACCCCAGAGCGGTTAGGTGATCCGCGATACGGGCACATACAACGGCGTTCTTCACGTTGCCTTGGGTGAAATTCAGCGTTACCTTAGCTGTCAACGATCCCTCGCCATCAAAAAGACCTGAGAGCCTATGGGCCATTTTTTGCTGGTCAGCAGTCATCTCCTCATTGCCAGGGTGGTCAACAAAAGACAGCATATTAACCGAGCGGTACTTACCACCGACTTGTGCATACCGCCTATGGTGGCCCTTTCTCCTCTGCCAACCCGACAGCCATAGGTGCTCGGGGGTCGCAGTCAACTTTCTGCCAGACGCCATCGTAATTTCCTGCACATCGGCGGCTTCAATAAAGCCCTTATCTAACACCCTAGACTTGCGCAGTCGCGGCTTGCTTTCGTTGTCATCCCACCCAAGAACGACATCGCCGATAGCTACATCACCGATGGGTTTGAATGAGGCATCTGCCATTAGAATCGGTGTCTCGTGAGGCGTACAAAACATCCAGTCGCCCATCTCGCGGCGTAGGCGTTCTAATTCCTCTGCCGGGAAGCGCTCCGGCCACAGGATGTCCGCAGCTGTACGCGGAGGATAGGGATTAGCAGCGGGCTTAACTACAGGATGCCAGTCTGGGTTCTTCATCAGCATGTTATGCAGATCGCCGAAGTCGTAGGGTGTGCCCTCGACAAAAGTGAAGCCCCGGCTGGCCGGATAACCATCACGGGCTGAATAGCGCTCCAGCAGGGGTGCCATGTATTGAAAGTGCTCGATCACGTCGCGGATGCCGCCCGGCGTCTTCACGTTCTCCTTGTCCACCAGGTCGGAGTGGAAGATCACGTCGGGGTGGTAGCCAGCGATGGTCTTGCCCACGGTCACAGCGAACATCGTAGGCTCGCCGCGTGGGGTCCTGCGGGCCGGGACGATGAACTGATCCTTGCTGCCAAAGTCGCTGGCCTTCTCTCGCGGTGGGCAGAAATCAGGAAAAACAGCACGGAACGCGTCGCTGTACTGGAAGACTCCCTTGATAGCACGGATGACCTTCTCCACCTGGTCGCCGGTCGCGCAGGAGAGCAGGATGCGGATGTCCGGGTAGTTAATGATCCACTGGATGGCATGGGCCTGCGAGACTACTGTGGTCTTCAGATGGCCGCGTGGGTAGAGGATCAGCTTCTCGCGGCGGCCCTGAAGCTGCCAGATTTCCTTGTAGGGACGATACTCCAGCAGGCCAGTTTTCTTGTTCTGGTGGTCCTCGCCGCCTGGGAACTTCTGCAGGACGTCGAGGATCGGGCCGTGGACGCGCCAGCAGACGTCAGGATAGCCCAGCACCTTGCATAGGAAGAACAGGTCTGTCCTGCAGGCCTGACGCAGGGTATTCCTGCCGCGCATCGCGGCTTCAATCTGTTTCTGGTTCATCCTGCTTTACGCAGCGCAGCCCGGTTTCGGCTGCAGGCTTTACAGTGGCGCGTGCCATTGCTGGCAACGTATGTGTTACCAGCCGTGAACGCATGGCCGTGGATGCAGGCAGTTTGCATGGCTCTCGGGCCACGTTGCTGATTTTCCTTGGGTGTCACCGCTTCTAGATGTTCAGGGTTAGCACACAAGCGGTTCTTGCAAAGATGATCTATCTGGAGACCAGACGCGATGGTGCCCTTCCAGAACTCATAAGCAAGTCGATGAGGAAGAAGCATCGTAAGCTTCCCATTGATGCGCACACCACAATGGCCATAACCATGCATCAGAGTCGCGCCTACCCATTCCCAGCACCCGGATGGCGTCACCGTCACGCGCTGCCTGATGTAGGTCTGATCCAAAATCACCTTTGCTGGCATTTCACTTAGGCAGCCAGAAATTGCAGCAACCAAGAACCGAATCCACAATCGCCAGCGTTCCATCCTCAGTCTTTTTAAGCTTCGGGTCTGATAGCACAGTCTTGTTACGGCACCGGTTAGGGCTAGTGAGGTATTCGCAGGTGCCGCACATCTTGGCGATGGGCGACTCGATATAGCCACTGACCTTGGTCGCCTCATCTGTGTCCTTAGACGCAGCACTCTCAGAGCTGACCTTAGGCTTGAGCACCTCTACGCGGCGGATCAGTACGATGGAGGATGCCATTAGGTCGAGAACGGAATCAGCTGAGCGGTCACGCTGAAGGTGAACGATGGGCTGGTGCCACCGACTACAAACTTCACACGCCACTGGCCACCGATTGGGCCGAGCCGGTAGTTACCAGCGGTTAGCGTGCCATCCAGTTGAGCGTAGTCAGCACCAACAGCCAGTGACCCACTTGTGCTCGGTGTACCTGCGGCCAAGGGCGAGGTTACAGCCCTGATGATCCTCGTTCCTGTTGTGGTCTGCTGCGTATAAGCCAGCAAATCGTCGTAGATGGCAGTGCCGGTGGGCAGCAGGGCAGAAGTATCCGTGGCCGCTGGCTGCGGTAGCTTATCCTGCACCTTCACGTCCAGTGTCGGCGAGGTGCCCGACGCCGCGCTGATGTTGAGAATTACGATGGCTGCCTGCCAGCCCTGGATCAGGTTGCAGTCCGGGCCGGTGCTGTTCGTGGTGGCCGTTGTCGGCCCCAGCAGTACGATATCTCGGGTGTTGACTTGGGACATGGTTAGGTCCTCTCGATTCTGGCTAGCTCAGTGGTCAGCTCATCCAGACGGCGCTCCGCATAGGCACTGGCGTTGGCGGTGCGGAAGAACGCCAAATCCCGGCGATACTGCTCACACAGCTTACGCAGTTCTCCGATCTGGGCTTCGAGGCTGGAGAGCCGGTCATTCAAGGCAGTGGCAGCGTCGGTTGTAGCGTGGCCGTTATCGGGTGATCTTTCCATACGGCATTCCTGTGCGCTGCTGCGTCATGCGTAGCGCCGAGGGATTCGCAGTCACGGTCCCTGGCACCTTCATCACGCTGTCGGTCTCATCGCCGCCTGCAGCCTTGGTGAAGAACTGCCGTCCGGCTTTGCCCTTGGCAACGCTCTTGGGGTTGGGCTTGGGGCCTTTGAGCAGCGCGCTCTCCAAGGCGGCGAAGCCCTTACCTGGGCTGCCGCCCATGACAGGCCTGCTGGCCTTGGACATCATGCCTCCCGGACGGCCCATGCCCATCTGGGAGGCCAGCTGGGTGGGGATGTTGGGCTTGTTCATTTACGACTCCTTGCCGCGATCTGCGCGGCTGTTATCCACCGAGCTGCGCTCCACCTTGGGGTTCTGGCCATAGTCTTCTACCGCTACGCCGTAGGAGCCGAAGCCGCCTTTGCCGGGCGAGTCGTCGTACTGGTTGCCCCCGAAGTGGAAGCTGCCTTCCTCTGCCGTGGTGTTATTGTGTGCTGGCCGGTCTTGCGCCAGCTCGTTGCCGAATTTGTCCTTCGTCACCTTGAGTGGCGAGGGAGTCATGCTGTCATCTGCCCACTGGGACATAGTGATTCTCCTTCTTCCTTGCTGCGTAGGCTGTCTGCCAACGCTAAGATTGTTTGCTCTAAGGGGCGGCTGGGGATGTGGCCAAGCAGGCCGCGTAGTTTTCCCAGATCGGGGACGCGGCGCTGGCACTCCTCGAATCCATCCGCGTAGGCTGCCGCGTAGGGACGATAGGCGATGTTCCTCGCTGCTGGGCCAAGAGCGCTCTGTACCTCCACCGCAAGCTGGCGCATGGTGCGGATGGTCTCGCCGCCCACGTTCACTACATCGAACTGCTTGTCACGCAGCGCATCCAGAATGGCTACACAGTCCCGCACATCGATAAAGGTGCGCACTTGGGAGCCGTCGCCGTGGACCGTAAGCGGCTCTCCGGCCAACGCCTGCTTTACGAAGTTGGGCAGCACAGCTCCATACGCGGAGTTCTGCCGAGGCCCAACCACATTGAACAGCCGGACTGTCTTCCAGCCCGCCTGCTGGGCCATCCACTCGCAGACCAACTTCGATGCTGCGTAGCTCCAGCGGCTCTTACTGCTGTAGATCAGGGCGGAATCCTCGCTGAGCGCTTCCTGGTTCTTGCCATAGACCTCCGAAGTGCTGGTCAGCAGCCCTGGGATGCCCAGGGAGAGCACGGCACGGAAGCTATCGATGTTGTTGGCCATACATTCGGCTGGATCGGCCAGGACGCGTTGTACGCCTACTGTGGCGGCCAGATGGTAGATGAAGTCGCAGCCATAAGCGGCAGTCTCCAACGCGGCCAAGTTGCGGCAGTCGGCTGTGTAGTCAATCCTGGTAATGCCCGTTGGGTTTGCACAGGCCCTGTCCAGGGTGAAAACGGCATGGCCTTGCTGTACTAATCTCTCAGCTAAGTGTGACCCCAGGAAGCCGCAGCCCCCCGTCACCAAAATGCGGCTCATACGCTCCAACCAATCGCGCCATGCTTCTGGTGGAATAGCTGCTGGTTGATCGCTGGGCTACCCTGGTCCCGCTCATGCCATTGATGGTTGACGCGGATGGTATCGGAGAAGTCGAAGCGGATGCCTGCCTTTTGCATACGGGCAGCGAAGTCATCGTCCTCGTAGCCAGGGCCGACGAAGGCCTCGTCCATGCCGCCTAGCTCCAAGAAGTGTTTGCGCAGCATGGCACCGCAGAAGAAATACGGGCGCTGGGTCTCAGGGCTGCAGTACCAGCTATCGAAGCTGCCGTCCTGCCGCAGAGAGGCTACCTTGGCGAAGCTGCAGACTCCTTCACGTACGCATATGCGGAATTGCTCAGTCACGTCCGAAAGGTGTTCGCACTCTGCGTTCTGCAGCACAACGATGTCACCCTTGGCCGCGCTCAATCCAATGTTGATGGGCACGGCTGGGTTGGAATAGGGCACGTCGGGCCTTCCCAATCTGGGAATGTAGGTTGCCATATCTCGGCAGAGCCGCTCAGTGGCCGGGTCATTAGCGTCGTCCACAACGATGATCTCGTCTGCGCCATGGACCGAAAGCAGACTGCGCCAGAGCTGCCGGTCGCGCTTGTAGGTGGTCATCACCACCGAGACCGTAGGGCTCATGGGATGGGCACAGGGCCATAGCCGTTGGCATTCCAGAACAGCGTCGAGAAGCCCAGCCCGAGATGATTGCAGCCCAAGCGTTTGAATATCCCGACTTTGCCGCCCTGCTTACGGATGATCTTGCTCTCCCAGTTGGCGTTCCACTTCACATCCTCGGTGTAGGCTGTGGGCCACTCGGCTACGGCACCCCGGCGCATGAACCACAGCCCGCTGGACTCGCTGTACTCCTCGATCTCTTCGTTGCCGCCCCAAGTATGCTTCGAGAAATCGACTCCGATGGGACGGTACATGGCAGCCAGATAGTCCGGGTTGCGCTCCATGACAGCTAGGCCCTGCTCAACCCAGTCGTTGTCGAAGGGCAGAATGTCGTCATCGGCAACTAGGTAGATGGGCGTGGTGGCGTGCTCCTCGGCGATCTGCCTGCGGCGGACGCTGAATTCCAGTGGAGAGCACTCGACGGTATGCGCGTAGGCATTCGCAGGATTGAAATGTGCAGTGTGCGTGCGTACCACCTGCAGATTGAGCGCAGGCGACATCTGCAGCCGTGCCAGCGTAGCGATGGCCATCCCGTAGCGCATCCTATCCGTGGCACATGTACACAGAAAAGCATCGATCATGCTGCCGTGAAGAATGCTGGGTTGGCTACCGAGAAGTGTGCGCCCATGTGCAGGTAGGGCAGGTCTCGGGCATAGCCACTCTTGAAGCCCTTGGCCAGCACCTGCTTGTGGCGCTCGCCATCCCAGAAGCTGTCTTCCAGTGGGGGGAACTCCGTGACCAGGCCCCTGCGCAGGAAGACCAGGCCGCCCACTGCGTGAATCTCGGTGATCTCCGGGCCGTCCTTTGCGATGGGCTCATGGCCATTCACGACTACCCCGGAGACACAGCCGTATTCGGGATTGCGCTCCATGATGCCCAGGCCCTTGCTGACGAAATCTTGTCCATAGGGCAGGTTGTCATCGTTGCAGATGATGTAGGGGTCTGAAATAGAAACCTTCTCCGCCTGCTCTAGACTAAATGCAGCAAATGGGAATTCTGGGGTATTCACCGAATGGCCTATCCACTCGCCCTCTCTATGTCCAGCCCACCAATCATGGGGAATACCATCAGTCCAGTACGGAATATGCACCCTACAATCCTTCTGCATCCTCCAACGGGCCACGGTGGCGATGGCGAATCCCAGCCGCAGCTCCGAGCAGGAGAACACCCGGATGAATACATCCACAGGCTTAGGCGTAGGCGTAGATCACCTCCAGGCCGAAGCTGCCGGTGCGCAGCTCGTGCTTTAGGTTGTGGGCGGCACAGTACTCATCGATGGCTTGGCGCACACCAGGGAACGAAGGCGCAGCGGCATCGTGACATAGGATCAGGCCGCCCGGCTTGACACGGTGCCCGTACAGGTCCAAGTCGAACAGGACTGCGCGGTTCTCGTGGTCTCCATCGACAAACAGTACGTCCAGGGGGCCGGTGTCGGTACGCAGCTCTTCACCGACCGAAGGGCAGATGAACGTCCACTGGGGATGCCCGTACCAGACATAGCGGCAGGATGTGTGCGTGTCCTTTGACCACAGATGCCCGCCATTATCCTCAAGGCCAGCGAGGAAGGCCGTAGTTGAGATGCCGCAGTGGACTCCGATCTCCAGCACACTCCCCTTGGCTACGGAGCGCAGGAATGGGAGATGCGCCCAAGTGTCGAGGGCCTTGTCCTCGGCCATAGCCGCGTAAAGCTCTTGCGCACGGCTCAGACAAAGGCCTCATGGAGTTGCGGCTCAGGCTCCAAGGCATAGGCCAGGGCAGAGTTGATACGGCGGAACTGGCAGCGCTCGCAGCCTCTACCATCGAAGTTCATCTGCTTATCGAAGCGCTCCTGCGATAGCCAGAAGTCCTTGAAGCGCTGATTCACCAGAGAGCCGATATGGCCACGGTCGTTGTAAGCGTAGCCGCAGCAGCGATAGACCTGCAAATCAGCGCCTATGTACGTCGTAAAGAACTGATACCCGCACAACCTATCCTCCGGCTGCTTCAGGCGCAGGTCTTCGAGGCGGTCACCAAAGCGGTTGTAGACAGTGAAGCTGGCATCGCTGACGGACTCAGCCTCTTTGCACAGGGCTGCGGCCTCAGCATGGAAGCCCCGGAATAGATGCTCATCCTCGTTGGAGAATTGTGCGGAGATGCGGAAGTTATCTGCCCCCAGGTCTTTGGCCAACCGGGCTGCTCCTGCTACCTCGCGCCAATTGTCGGGCGTAACTACGAACCCAACCCCGATGACGCAGCTGGGCTTCGCACGATTGCGGGCTGCCTGTAGGTTCCTTACCGCTTCCTGGGCCTTTGCCCAATGGCTGCGGTGGACGCGCCGGGTGGAGACGTAGGTCTCTTCTGAGGCTGCGTCCAGCGAGATGCGTACCCAGGCTGCGTGGACAATTGATTCAGCCAGCTTAGGGGTGATGCGCACACCGTTGGATACCAAGGAGAACTGCATTCCCAGCTCCTGGGTGCGTCGAATAGCTTGCTCGAAGGCTGGGTGCAGCGTGGGCTCTCCGCCTCCGGTGTACTGTACGGCCTGGACGCCGATCTCGGCACAGTCGTCCAGAATCTCCAGCGCCTTGTCTGTGGGTATCATCCGCCGTTCATCGAAGCGCTGATTGCTGGCATAGCCTTCCAGACGATAAGCGCAGAACTTGCAGCCCTGCTGGCATAAGTCGCTGAGGATCAGCTCCACGTGGGGCAGGCGGGCAGGCTTGCCCTCGCGGATGGAGTGCAGCACGTCAGGATGGCGGAATGCCTTGAGATGGCTGTAGGCGTTAGTTGCCATCAGCGGCCCAGCCGAATCCAGCGGTTAGTTTTGTAGGCATGGGCCATGTGGAGCGTATTGCCTGCGTGAGCAGCCTTCCAGTGCGCCTTGAACTCTTCATCGGTTTTGCTGCTGAATAAGCACACAGGGCAACAATAGGCCTGCTGCTTTTGACGCCCCTCACGGCCAGGTCGCCAGAGATTATGTGGCCCCAAGGCCTGCTCCTTAGCGCTGAGTTTATCCCGGCGCAGTCTGCTCACGGCTTCGGTGCCTCTACGGTCGCCACACATTCGCTGAAGTCCACGTAGAAGAACTTACCCAGCTGCAGCTGCTCGATGGCGGCGGGGTTGGTCACGTACATGGTGATCTGGCCGCTGGGGGTGGCCACAGCGAAGCGCCGGTCTTCCTCGATGCTGCTGTCATACTGTGCGGTGAGCGTGATTTCGGTGTCGGGCATACTGGGCTGCCAGTATCCACACTTAGCTACCTTCGTGACTTGGAACTTTCCTCGTACCATCTGTGCGTTCCTCCCTCTCATTAAAACTGTGCCGCCGACGAGTTCCGCCCGGTCACGTCGGCTCAGGGGCTTTTCCGGCCTCGATATGCCTACCGGCCAAGCCTGCCAGCAGGTGAGGCCTAGTTCCACTTCGACCTCTTGGGCCGCTGTCCCCGCGTTCAGGAACCGTCCGAGCAGCGGTGTTAATTCACCTACACCCCAGACCTGGTCTGGCGGTGACACGCTCGGCTTAGCTTAGACGCCCGTGGGATTACTTTCGACTTGGTCCCGGCTTGACACCACCGGGAGATGCGTCTGCTGCCCACGGCCACGGCACAAACTTTAGCCTCCAAAGTAATCGATGAGTGCGATCCCGGCTGCAGCCCGGTCAGCGTCCCTTTGGCGCTGATTGGCTACGCGGGTATGTCCGCCGCGAGTGCCGAAAGGCTTGAAACGGGCTGATTCGCTGGCCAGCTGGGCGATCTCCAGGCGGAGCAGCGCTGCCTTCTGGCGGGAGGCCTGCTGCTTCTTGCCGCAGTCCCGGCAGGTGCGCTGGTCGGGCAGTTCTGCGGGGCGTACAAAGAGGCCGCCACATAGCTCACAAGTCTTGATCTCACGGACGGCTGATAGCGGAAGGGGCGGCGATGCTGCGAATGACATGCCAGCAGCACCGATGCGGCTCATGGTGTGGGCTGCGGCTTCCAGCCATTCACTGCCATCACCGCACGCGTCCAGTTGAGCCCGTTGAAGCGGTCCAGCATGTAGCGCTCCATGATGGAATAGCGTGGGCGCTCAGGTGTGGAGAGATGCTGAGGGCAGGGTCCGCCTATCGTGCAGGACTCGTCGCGTACATTGCGCTGGCGTCCCCGAATCGATTGATCCATCTGCACTTGCGCTAGTGGCAGGCAGGTGTCCAGCCGGAGCAGGGCCTTGCCGCGTAGCACGCTGATGCAGGTGCCATTGCCCAGTAGGCGCTCCCGTTCGCCCCGATCCACATAGTGGTCGGGTTCGTCTAGTGAGGTGTCCTGGCCTTGGAAGTAGACTGGGGTGAGCCTATCGCGCCGAGCAGGGTTAACTGCCATGGCAGGGCTCCGGGGCTGCTGTAGGGCAGCCTAGGCGCGGGAATGCCCATCGCATGGAGTGGGCAAATCGGGCAGCAGGGTGGGCCGATTTGCGGATTTTTTTCTGGGTTGGAGTTCTAGCAGTGGCGGAGAATCGCCGAGGCCCTGGGGTGCTCCGCCCCCGGCCAACTAAATCAGTCCAGTACCTTATCGGAAACAACACAGCACGCAGCACAGCGAAGTTGAGAGACTGAAGAGCCGCAGGTACAGGTGCTGGGCTGGTCGAATCAAGGGCTATGTCATGGGGCAATGTGCGGGGCAAACGGGCGCAGCGATTGGGTAAGTGATGCGGAATCAATCGCTTACATGTGCGCTGCGTGGAATGGTGCATTATGTGTTGTGGTCGGACTTGAGCCCTTGCAGCGCTTCCAGCAGACTCACAATCTGCTGTGCCGTGGATTCGTGCACATGCGCCTCTACAAGGTGCGCTTGCACGGGTTTGCCTTCGGTCCTGTCGGCCATCCATGCGACCATTTCTAGCTTGTCCTGTGGCTTCTTAGACGCCTTTGCAGCGTCCACAGCATCACGCACTAGGCCATCTGCGCCGTCCTCTTCCAGTATCGCGACAATCGCATCCGTGATGCGCTTAGTCTTTGGCCGTCCGCCAGGGTTACCGGACTGGCCAGGTTGCCACCAATGTGCGGGCCTAGTGCTCTGAGAAACTGCTATGCCTGTTTGCGTCCCTTGCGCCTCTGTGCCGCTGAGCGCACCCGTGCTAGACTGCTCCGCCAGCTCCCCATCCATTGCAAACAACTCTCCCATCAGATTGATTGCGAGCAGCTTCCGCGTGGTGCGTACCGGGCTCGCAGCGGAACTGCTGTTCAGCGAAACACACTCCGCGAATTCTTGTCAACACCCAAGCGCAGAAAAATAGCAGCGCTGGGAGCGTACTGGACTGCCCACTGTGCCAGTTTGGGACGTGTGCCAACATGGGCTCCGTTAGGCCCACTTACGCAAATATTGCTTGACATTGCCCTGCTTAGGCGTATGCTGGATACGTACCTTGGGAGGGTACAGCACATGACCGCAGAGAGAATCCTACTTGCAGCACTACACTCGAAACCCTCCGAGTCACAGCTCACAGAATGGGCGAAACGTGACGCGGAGAATGCTAAGCTAAATTCCTATGACCACGTACACCCAGACCAGATGCCGCGTTGCGCGCTAACTGGCTGGAGTGGCCGCACAATGCGCATCTCTGAACAATACCCGATGGACAATATCAACTCATCTCACGGCTATGCTGAGCCAGGTTACACGGACACGCCAAAGGGCATCTTGCTTGCGAACTGGAACAATGTTTCCAAACGCGTGCAATGCATCCTAGAGCGTGCCGGTTACTCACTCGAATGGGAAGACGAGTGGTGCACATGTTCCGGTTGCGGGAAAGCAGTTCGCACTCAAGCTGATAGCTACCAGTGGCAGCAATCATTTTGGATGCCTGAAGATTCCGGTGAGCTGTTCTGTGTTGAGTGCATTGACCCTGAGGCGTATCTTGACTCGCTGCACGACAAGCCACAGAGCTGCGTCACGATTCACAGCATTGACCCAGCAGACCACGGCTACACGCAACTCAAAGACGGATTTGAGAGCGGGTTTCATCCGGGGCAAAACGATGACCCTAAGGCGATATACAAAGCACTCCGCGCCAAAGGGGAGAAACGTCCGCTGATTTTCGTACTCGATTCTACTGGCCAGTTTGATATCGGATTCTCTGTGTGGGCGAAAGAGCCCACAGATGAGGATGACCCTATTTGCTGCTCATGCGGCGAACCTGCAAGCAAGCATAGCAATGGCGCGGACGATTTCAGCCATTGCCCAAACTAGGCTGCCTGAAGAGGGTTTGATACCCGAAACGTGGCCATGTGGCCACTTCGCAGTCAAAGCACCTTGGGAGGGTGCACAACATGAAACGAATCAGCAGCAAACCACGTGCAGCGCGAATCACACAAGCAGCGCTCACCTTACACCAGTTCCACAACATCGCATACCTGGACTCACCCGAGCGAGCGCACACTCACTTCGCCCTGCAGTCTGGACTCTATTCCCTGCGCCAGGTGAGCGCAGCAATCCGCGAGTATCAGGCGTACCAGCTTGACCAGCAGTTCTCTTTAGTCGATGCTGCGGAGCGCATCGCGGAATGTGAGGTGAGGTGATGACGCCGGAAACCAACACTCAAACTATCACCTCCGGCGGACTCTGGGGCATTGAATCCGACGCTGGCAAGTACTTTGAGGAAGTGGAGCGGGAGGAACTAGCCGCGCTCTGTGACCAGCTCCACGCGCTGGGATTCAGCAAACGGACGATTGCGGCTGCGTTTCGCAGCGTGGAAAGGAAGGACGCATAGCTAAGCGTTGATTCTGCCCATAATGGGAAATGGGCAGAGCTGAGCGCTTACCCGCTCTACCGGAGTCTGGGAGGACTCCTCAACATGAAACCAGAATTGATTCGGACATGCCGATTTTATCCCTATGGGCGATCTCGGAGGAAGGGCAAGTATATCGGCGCATGGTTCACTTTGCGACTATTCGACACGCACCGTACAGACAGCGACGGCAAGAGCATTCTTAGCTATGAGTTGATTGAGCACTGTGACGGGGACACTTGGCCAATCTTCAAAGGTGAGGATTTCCACTGCTCACCGTTGCACGCGATTGACTCAGACGAAACCGTCTCTGCGGTTATGAGTTTCCTTACCTGCAAACCCGGAGACACTGACCCAAAGTACTTCGCGCATTACGGAGGCGTCCAGCTAGAATTCTGCGACCAGTATGCGGAGGCTTTGAGTGTAGAGGTGATGCGGCGCTTTGGTGAGTGCTGACCGCTGACTCTGCCCACTGTGTGCTGAATCAGCGTTGAATCAGCATACATGGGCAGCGCTGAACGGTTACACGTTCTACAGCGCTGGGAGGCGCTATCACATGACGGAAACAAAGACAGTACAGCAACTGGCGTCTGAGCTTGCAGACGCCTTCGAGACACGGACGCGCAATGATGGGCAGAAATTCGTTGTGCTCAAAGATGGCTCCACTAAATGGATGACAGACGTTTGCCATAAGGCACACGGTGATACGCTGCCGGACGATACCATCTATGGATTCTGCGAACGGGCAGCTTATGTTATTGCTGACGCTGAGGAGCCAGAGGAAGCAATTGACGAAATGGAGCCCGACCCTTACACACACAACCTAACAGCATGGCTCCATGCGCGTGCTGACCATGTGTACTTCCTCACGGAAGCTCTTGAGGAAGGCACAGGTATCACGGACGGATTCCAGCTCCTCATGCGAGCACAGCAAATCCAGATTCACGAAATTGCGCGCACACTGCTGGCAGCGCTGGAAGCGCTTGCAACCGAGTAACTGTTGACTCAGCCCGCACCTTGCTGCGGGCTGCGATGAGCAGTTATGGGAGGAAACCACATGGAACAACCGAAGGTAGTAACACTGCAACTCACACAGCTTGAAGCTTGGGCAGTCCTGCGTTCGTTGGGCATTGCCAATGAGAGCGAACGGCAGGAGCGGGAAGACAAGCAACCGGTCACTTGGGCAGCAAAGAGGCTGCTAGGGCTCTTAGACAACACACACGTCGAAGATAGGAACTACGCAAAACTGGCCTACTGGGAGCGGAATCGATAAACGGTTGAGCCTCAGCTCATGCGGCGCAGTGCGGCATGGGCTGAGCTGTTAGGGGAGGCGTCACTGCGCCGCATGGCTAGGGCTGTGTTCCCAGCGCCTTCCGGAAGGCATCGCGGAAGGGCTGGGCAGGGTCCGCAGGCGGTTGATCGGGCTGGGGCTGCTCGGATGCTTCTCGCGTGATCTCGTTGGGCTGGATCGAAGGGGCTGGGCCTATCAGCTCAGCTGGAGCTGCCGCAAAGAGCCCGGTGCTTTGAGTGGGCTCTTCCAGTTCGACGCGTGGGCGAGCTAGACCCCTGGGTCGGTTTGCTGCAGGGATGCCCAACGCCTGCCGGATGTCAGAGGCACTGATGGGGTCAGCCACCTTGCGGTGCTGGTTGAGGAACGCTTCGACAGAGGCAGGCTCGAAGAGCAGGCGGGTACCGATCTTGACAAAGGGGATTTGCCCCCTGTAGGCAAAGCGGCGCACGGCGGATTGGCTCATGCTCAAGCGGCGGGCCAGCTCGCGGACGCCCAGCAGTTCGGGAATAGATGCGGTCATAGGCTGAAGTATGATACGCTGCGCACGGCGCGTCAAATGTAGGCAGGACGCACAGGTAAGCGGGGGCGTCCAGTGAGGGCGAGGGGGATTCTTATGGCTAAGTACGAGATACGCGAAGATGGTGGCGCAAGGGAAATTATTGACGCCGAGAGTATGGATGCCGCGATGGTGCAAGCGCGGGATTGGGCTGCTAGCGGAAGCTATGACAGCCGTGTGATGGTCACAGTATGGTGTGCCGCACTGGGCGCAGACGGCGACTATACCGGCGAACAGGAGCGGGACGAAGTAGAGGCCGGGCCAGAGCCGGAAGTCCCAGAGTGCGCCGATGGTAATGAGCATGAGTGGGAAGCGCCCTATGAAGTAGTCGGTGGCGTCAAAGAGAATCCCGGCGTATGGAGCCGTGGTGGTACGACGATGACATTTCACACCGTGTGCCTGCACTGTGGCACACACCGGCATGAGACTACTTACGGCAGTCAGCGCAATCCTGGCCAAGCAGACCAGACGCGTTACGCAGATGCCGATGAGGCTTCGCTGGCTTGGGTGGCCAGCGAAAGGGGAGCATAGCGTGCCCTCCCAAGACCCAGCAAGGAGGAACGCGGCAGTTTAAGGCGAGCACTACAAAAGCGCAAAGATGCGGGCAAATGTGAGCGTTGCGGGAGGCCGCTCTCTGAATCGCACAAGGAATGCCGTGAGAAGCACAATGCGGTCAGGCGTCGGCTTGAAACCCGCAGGGTATTATCCGGACAATGCGTCAGGTGCAGCAATCCAATTGACCATGTGCGCAGCATTCGATTCTGCACCGAATGTCTGGACAAGCGCAAAAACAATTCCGCACCGTAGGGCTGCGGGCGTACAGTGCTCTGGGTGGTCACAGGACGGTTAGCCCAGTGCGCAGGATATCGCTGGAACGCACAGAAATGGCCCAGGACGGGCCGGAGGATGTCAGGTGGACGTAGGGGACTTTGAAGTCAGGCACGCAGAGGCAGAGGCGAAGCTGAAGTATATCGGGGACCTGTTACAGAGCACGATGCCTAAGGGATTCGGCTTTGCCCTGCTGATCTTCAGCTGGGGCAAAGGGGGTTCGATGTTCTACGCCAGCAATGCAGAACGCAAGGAGCTGATGGAAGCGATGCGGGAGTTCATCCAGAAGTTCGAGCACAACTGAAAGAGGATGCGGTCTGTCTGAATGGCCGCGTAGGTTCCAGCTCAACCAAGCAACAGCGACCCTGGGGGGTTGACGGAGCGCAGAGCTGGAGCCTACGGAGCCATTCAACGGGCTGGGCCAAAAGCCCAGAGGGGCGTCGTGCCCACATGTCACGGCGGCAACCCCTGCCTCCCACGCGCCGCTGGATGGCTCCACTGGGGTTAGTAGGCTGCCCAATACACCCGCATGGCACTGGAGACAGTGCCCAGCTTGCTGGCCCCAATGAGCGCACTATAGGAGGTGCATTTTATGTTACGCAAACGAGGAGACACATACCACGCCCGATTCACCGTGCATGGCAAACGTTACGAGGTATCGCTGAAGACCAGCGATAAAAGAGAAGCCTACAACCTGGAAAAGCAGCTGATCGCTGACGCGCACGCTGGTAAGCTGAGTGCCAGTCATCAGCCCTTTGCCAAGCTGCCCCTGATCGAAGCCATGGAGCAGCTCATCAGCGACCCGCTGTGGTCCATCAAGGAGTCCAGCCGCATGTCCTACAGGCGGTCAGTCTCAGTCCTGCGGCTCTTCCCAGAGCTGGCAACCAAGCCCGTCCACAAGCTGAGCGTGGATGACCTGCGGGCCTTCATGCGCAAGCGGCTGGAGACGGTCGCAAACTCCACGCTGAATGTTGATCTGTGCGCGATTCGCCAGACTCTGAGGAGGGCCAAGCTCTGGCACAAATTCACCGAGGACATCAAAGCCCTGCCTCCCAACAACGAACGCACGGGCTGGGCGATGTCATCCGAGGAGACAGTCCACCTGATCGAAACCGCATGGAGCGAGGAACGCTGGCATCCCATCGCAGCCATCATCGAGCTGGCTCTGAACACAGGGATGCGCTCCTGTGAGCTGAAGTATCTGCGCTGGCAGGACATCCACATCGACCGTGAGGTCAAGTGGGTGGAAGTCCTCAAGGGCAGCGCCAAGACCAAGGACAGCGAGCGTTTCGTGGAGCTGAATGAGACGGCGCAGCGCATTCTGGCAGAGCAGCTGCAGCTGACTCAGCGCCTAGGCGGAGGCGCACCAGGGCACTATGTGTTCTGCGTGGCCACACGGCCCAGTGCGCCGCGTAGCACTTGGCGCGGCGTCTTCATCGCTATCCGCAAGAAGGCTGCTGCCGAGTTCCCGCAGCTGGCCAAGCTGCGTTTCCACGATCTGCGCCACACTTTCATTACCAATGTGGCTGAGAATCCTACGCTGTCAGAAGCCTCGGGCAAGGAGCTGGTCGGGCACAGCGAGAAGGATGACGAGACCTGGCGGCGTTACTCGCATGTCCGCCGTCAGCGCCGCATGGCTGTGGTGGATGCGGTAGACACGCGCCACCTGCGGCAGGCCGCTGAATTAGAGCGCATGGTGGGTGTCACTGAGCCCGTAGTCGAGGAGGTGCGGCCATGAACAACACACCTATCAGCAAACAGGCGCAGCGTCAGCAGCGGCGGGAGGAGTTCTGCATCGCCGTATTTCAGCACGCCTGCGGGCTGCTGGCCAAGGAAGGCCCGCTGACCACTGAAGAGTGGGCCTTCTACATGAACGCAGTGGCTCTGCGGATCATCACCGCCGTGCAGTTCAAACTGGTGCAGGACCTCGCGGAGCGCGATTTGAAGGAGGCTGTATGAAACGCACACCCCCATTTCGAGCAAATCAGCACCACGAACCTGACGGATGCAATCACCAGGATCACCATCCCGGTCTGCTACGGCCTCGATCAGCAGGGGCAGGTCTGGGTCTATGTGGGCCTGCAGAAGGGCTGGTACAAGCTGATGAACATGCTGCCTGGGGAGCGCCCATGACGCATATTCTAGTACCTTGCAAGAACTGCCTAGATAGCGGCTTGCTACTGCTGCGGGATGGGCGGTGGTCTTTCTGCGATTGTGCGTCAGGATGGGCACAAGAGCAGCGAGGAGTGAATTATTGCGGCAAGTTGGTCGGTGGCGAAGACGCTGTTGCTATCTACAGCCGCCCATCTGTGCTGCACTACTTCTCACGCCTGTATCTGATGTGCGGCTCTTGCTTCAAAGGATTCAGGCGCTATAAGGGGCTGCCGGATTACTACACCACAATTGGGCCTACCGGGTTGAGATGCGGATCGCTTGTGGCGCTGCTAAAACGAGGCACCGCAGATTCAGGCTATCGTTCAATAACAGCGCCGGATTATATGCCGATTGAAGACCCTCGCCGCTTTGGCTTGTCCCAGCACGGCGGTGCCATGAAGACAAGGAAGAGCCAATGAAAACCTTCCAACGAGTCCACATCGATGACGCGCTGCGGCAGATGTCGGAGTGGTTCCTGCAGCACACAGCAGCGGATGGGAATGGTCTCATCCGCTGTTCCCATTGTGGGAGTATAATCAAGGGCCGCATAGCCTCCCTGAGCATCCATAGCATCGAGTTTGAGCAGGGTGGCCCACAAGGTGACATGTGTGCAGGCGGCGGAGAGTGTCTGCAGCTCTACATCCCCTACTGCGCTAACTGCGAGCCAGTGCCGGAGGAGAGCGGCTGCATCCACACGCACATGTTTACTAACTTAGCGAGGGCATAAAGATGGGCAAGCACCGAAGTTTCCAGAGAATGCGCAGGGGCACGGACCAGGAGGACATCGGCTTCGGCGCACAATCGCCGGGTAAAAAGCCTGACGCTTTCCACGTCCGCATACGCTGCTGCCCGGTCTGCTACCGGGTCACGGCACGCGCCGGGCAGGGCGTTGCTGCTGACTGTCCCATAGACCCGCGTGGCATCAATAACCTGGAGGAGCCCAAATGACCCATAGCTTCAAGCAAGGTGACCGTGTGCGTATCACCTACAAGGGGCGGATGGTGCCTGGAGTGGTGTTCCTAGCATCGGACAATGGCTTCTCTCTGATGCTATCGTTCCAAGCCATGCTGGGCGGCTATGTAGGCACGATGCCGGTGCTCTGGGATGAGATTGAGCCGGGGGGCTATAAGGACCTCATCGAATGGCAGCCAGTGCTCATTGAGCCCGAAACCGAGTAATGGGGCAAACCCGTGGGGCAAATTCCGCCAAGTGCTAGAATCCAAAGCTACCAGCGCAGCAAGTTACGGGAATACCCGATTCTACTACCTACTTTGCTTCAGCTGCTCCGCATTGGGCACAACTCACACACCCATAATAGTTTGCGTGGAATTCTTGCAAGCAGCGTTGCGCTCTGATAAGCTGCGTTGCGCAGCAGTTTCAGCCCCTGTTATGGGACAGAAGTGGGGCACCCCGAAAACTTATGCACGTACACTGAAGCCGTCAGTCTCAGCCACCCCAACTCTGGCTTCAGTCTGTTGTAGCACCTCCCTGAGGTCGGAGGCGGCGCTCACCGCATGGGGTGGCTGAGAGTGGAGACTTATGGAATGCGCGAACTGCGGCAGCGACAAGGTTGAAACTAAACAGGTGGTGGATCGATTTCAGTACGGGGTTAGTGCTGCTGGAGCCGTGTGGCTCGACTGCCTGACCACGTTCCATCATTGCAAGGATTGCAGCTTCGACTTCACAGGCGGTGCAGCCGAGGATGAGCGCGATGCAGTCATCCGGGAACATCTGAAGCTCTTGAAGAGGCTATAACGATGCCGGATAGCGAATGCACACGTATCAATGCAATGCTGCAGGAACGGCTCACCCAAGAGCGTCACCCCGAGTGTGACTTCTGCAGCGCCCCACGCCCCGAGAGCACCTTCTTCCGCTACTACGACTGCCCTGACATGGCCTGCCTGGCACTCAACGAGGATACCGGCGAGATCAAGCATCTGCTAAATAGCGAGCGCGGATTCTGCGCCTGCGCGGACTGCGAGAAGCTGATTGACGCTGGGAAGTGGCAGGAGTTGGAAGACCGCGCTGTGATCGAGCTAACGGTCAAGCTAGGCTTCCCCGTGGATCGCACGCCCGTGCGTGACCTGCAGACCGCCTTCAGGAGAAACCACAAGTGAGCCCTTTTGGACCAGGACGTTACGACGATCTCTGCACCTATGTGCGCAAGAAGAGTGCGGCTACCTCTGTGATCCTAATCATCACAGGCGGCAAGTTCGGCCATGGGATATCCATGCACGCCCCCGCTGAGGAGATGCTGAAGCTCCCGAAAGTTCTGCGCACTGTCGCCGCCGATATCGAGCGCAAGCTGCGTCAGGGGCAGATACCATGACCGAGACTTGGGTAGAGCGCGAACAGCGGCGGCAGGCATTCACCGATAAGCTGTACTCTTACGCCGTGGGCCTGGTCAATGAGCTGGGCTATGAAGACGAGGCACAGTTCCGCAGCTTCATGATGGCCGGGGCGCAGCGGCTTCTGCAAAGCGTTGAAACGTCGCTAGGTGGCGATATCATGCGCGAGGATTTCCGCAGGGACATACAACACCGAAAGGAGCAGGGCTGAATGCGAGTTACGCTGCACATCGATGTACCCAGCAAGGAGCGTCTGCAGGAGCTGCTGCAGACCGTCCGCGACTTCGAGAACAAGGACTTCCCCCACACAATTGTGCGGGCTGACATCACCGCCCTCGAACTGACCGTAAGCGAGCTGCTGGAGATTTTCCAGCGCATCAAACCTCCCTACGCATACGGGGCAGTTCTGCAGGGCAGAGACGGCATACGAAAGGGACGAGGATGAGAATCGGCATATTGCAACTGCCCATGCCTGACCTGGAGCGCCAAGAGATTATTAGCAAGCTTGCCCATGAGCTGATGGATGACTTGGTTAAGAAGCAGCCCGATCTTGTTCCATCCGAAGTGGTGTTCATCTTTCAGCTGGCTTATGAAGCAGCAGCAACCGCCTTGGCTAAACGCGCTGTGGAGCGGCAAGAGAAGGACGAGCAGCGGCACGGGAACAACTGATGGCCTTAGACGAAGCCACCCTACGCGAGAGCTTTCCAATCATCGACTGGGACAAGCCTCAGCGGATTCACCTGATGAGCGGCCAAGGCGGAACAGATTACGCCTGTGCTTACTGCATTGCCATGTATGGCGTGAAGGGACCGCTGAGTACAGACCCAAGCCCAACCCTGATACCGCTCTCCCGGATGCCGCGTACGGCTGAGGAGTTTGCGGCCCACCTGAAGCAGGAGCATGGAATCGAGATATGAAGAAGCCCCCCAACGATGGTATCTGTCACGCATGCCTCATGCGTGACGCAGAGCTAGCGACACTGCGCTTCGTGCTCTGGGCTGAGCATCCATGTCATGGCAAGTACGGCGATGACGGCGAGCTGCAGTGCGGCAGGTGCGGCATCGATTTCAAGCGAGACAGTGTGGAAGAGATAACCAAGAGGATCGCTGACCGGAGGCTCCGTGAACGCATCACCGGGTGAGCCGTTGTCCCTCTACACCGTCTACGACCATCCCAAGGACTACCCCACCAAGTACGTGGTGCGGCGCTTCGTCTATGACCAGCCCACCAGCGATGTGTGGCTCTATGACAACCTGGAAGCCGCACGCCTGTGGCTCCTTGCCCGAGGACTTGTCTGCTTGCGGCGACACCCCCATGACGATCCTGTGATTCTGGAGACTTGGCTATGACAGATCTGGAATATAGCGGCAAGTTCGTCCTGCGGGTTCCCAGGAGCCTACACAGGAATCTATGCCGGATAGCTAAGCAAGAGGGCGTAAGCCTCAACCACCTATGCGTGGCGTTGCTGTCCTGCAGCGTGGGCGTCCTAGCTGCTGGGTCAGCCAAGCCCGCAGAGTATCATCCAGCAGCGTCCAGTGCCCCCCAGAAGTGCCGCAAGAGGGCAGCCCAGCCCAAGGGAAGGCAGCCCCGCACCTAGAGCGGCGGCGCGGTAGAAATACTAGTTCCTGGACGGAACTACCCCCTAAAATATTAGGCACTCGCTTAGGTCCTAGTCGAAAAGGGGCAACCCCGCTACCGCAGGGTTTCTATGCGGGCTGCAATGGGTAGCTTTTGATAAATCAGTAGCGCAACCAAGCGTCCTCGAAGTCAACCCGGCGATACCCTTTGAGTACTTGGTCGTTGAATTTGTGGTCACGGGGGCCTATCTGCAGAGGCCGCAGAAGCCTAGCGAGTTTGTTGGCCGTAAGGGGCCGTCCGTTGTCGTAGTCAGCCCAAGGCCACTCCTCGCGGCTGTTCAGGAGAGCTACCAAGTCAGCACTGGCAATACGTTCTGCCTTCAATTCATCAAGCAGGTCCCGGATGTGATAGAGCAGTTGGACAACATCCGACTCGTCATGCACACGGCGTGCGGCACAAATCTCGACCAGCGCCGCCCGGCTGCGCTCCGGCCAGGGGCTTCTGGCGTAATCTGCAATTGACAGCAGCGGGCCGCATGTGTCGCCTTGCCGTGCGTTCAGCTGAACAGGCGTCTCCGGGTCATTGAGTGATTTCAGCGCATCCGTAGCTGTCAGCGACCACTCCGCACAACGCTGCTTGAGGTTGGCCAGCTCGGCTTCGAGGCGCGTCTCACGGAATGGCTCCCGTGTCTCATCCCTACGTGCCCGCTGCAGCCAGATCGGCAGCGTCCTGTCTTGCAACGTGTGCTCCAACTGACCGATCCCGGCGATCACCTTCGGTGAGAACACCCTGAAGTCGTGTGCCTTCCAGGACTTAGCCAGTTTGTCACAAGCCGTATATGCCCCTGCAGCTTCAAATCCCGAGTTGAGCACCCCCCGCAAGGTCTCTGAGTACTCAGTGCGTATGGAGAACACAGTATCTACTTCATCCAGCAGCAGCGTAGGCCGCTGTTCGTCAATCTTGCGGACTAGGGCCGCCGCAGATACCCGGCCTGTAAGCCACGGCTTGGCCACCACAGCCCTCAGGACGCGCAGCAAGAGGCTCTTGCCACTTCTGGGCTGCGCCGAAGTGATATGCAGATAGGGCGTAAACCTAGCCGCAGCAAAGGTATGGGTATGCAGCACGAACAGGGCGCAGGTGTCTGCCTGGGCGGGGGTGAGGACTACGAAGCGGCTGATCAGAGAGCTAACTTCATCGAGGAGCACAGCAGCGGGAGATGTCATAGGGGCATTCAACCTAGCACAGTACAGGAACTGGACGCAACGATGACATGCTGCTACAGTTTTTGCTTGACGCTTTCAGAAAACAGGCGTAGGGTATTCCAGTCTTGCTGGACGCCGCTTGAGTGCGTTGCTGATTCAGCAGGACAACGTAGCACAGCAACACAAGATTTCTGCTAGTGGTGCAGCAAGGCGTTACTTCAAAACTCCCCCGCCATAGGCGCTGGCAGCCCCCAGCGTCGATGGGGGGAGAGTCGGCCAAGGGAGACGTAGCCGCGAGTCCAAAGGGCTGTGACACGGCCAGCCACGCGCTATGAGTACTGGAGGCCACGCCGAGCAATCTTCCCTAGCATAGCTTTACCGCTGTGGTAGTGCCAGCAGTCGGATACTTCTCTTGAAAAGAAGGGCCGCAAGGCTCACCCGACCGCAACTGTTCTCCACAGTTAGCATCTCTGCGATGGTGCAGCAGCGGGTTACTTCTATAGCAAAGCTGTAGGTCGCTGGTTCAAATCCAGCCGCCGCCCCCAGTGGGAGGCGTAGCTCAGTCGGCTAGAGCAGCAGAGCCAGAAAACCCCCGATGCATCCGTTCCTCGCAGAATACTTTCTGGCAGCAAAGCACGCTCTAAATCCGGTGTGCCGGTATTCGCGGGTGCGGAGAACACTGACGGAGTGACTGCAGCTCTCTCTACGTCACTGAACGCCACCGTACCGGCCTGCTGCCAGAAACACCCTTGCTGCGGTGGTGCAGCCCTCGGTTACTTCTACTCATAATAGAAACCAGCTCCGAAGGCGTCCGTTCCCCGCTGCTAACGCTGTTCCGATGGTGAAGGCAGCAGATACTTCTCGGCTAGAGCTTGGACACAATCCAAGTGGCTGGGGTCGCACCCAGCAGACTGCAGCCGTCCATTCCTCGGATCACTGTTATGGGGCAGCGCAGGAGACATCCAGGGATGGACTCCCCCGCGAGGCGCGGGCGCTGCCTCATCAAAGTTTGGTGAGCGGTGGGTAGCGAGTGGCTGACCAGCCAAGCAGGCCCTGCTGGGGGAGATAGAGACCCATACCAGCGATGGCACAGCGGACAAGGCTTTGGCGCTCACCAAGTTCACTTTGGGTAGTGCAGGAAGCAGTTACTTCTAACGCCGCTTGTATGGCGCTATAGCTCAGACAGAGCGCCGGGTTTGTAAACCGGAGGTCGAAGACAACGCTGCTTTCAACCGTTCTCCCAAAGGCAAGTTTCCGGGATGTACCTGAAAGCTGTGGGGCCTGGCAGTCCCCCAGCAGTTTCAAATGTGCGCAAAGCATCCCGGAATAAGTCGTTGCGTGGTTGCATGGTGGCTGCGGAGAGCGCAGCACGGGGTTTGTCTACGCTTCCCTAGAGAAACACAGCTGCGCAGCATAAGGTTGGGCGGGGAGGATCACCGGCACAAGAGGCTGCACCGTGCCCGCCCAGGGGTCCCAAGGCCCTTACTCATCACGGTGCAGCCTTAAAAAGATCAGTGTGGTGGTGCCATAACGGGAACTTCTTCCCACTTCGGGAATACCCCTGTGGATAAGTTGGTTCCAACCCTTCCCCTCGCTGTGCAGTCGTGATATATCCACAAATTCTGCGAGGAGGGAACCATGGCACGTCTTAACACTGCGCGGCATTCCGCGCCCATCCTGGCCACCCATGAAGGCGGCCCAGCCAAACGCATCTCAGAGGAGCAACAGCTACGCCGGTCCACTATGGCCTGCCTGCTGTGGGAGGACACCTTCTACGAGGACGGTGTCGAGATCGGGGAACGCATCGCCCAGCTGGTGCCCCATGTGGACGCCAAAGCCGTGGGCGATATGGCAGTCTGGTGCCGCCACAAGATGCACCTGCGCCATGTGCCGCTCCTGCTGGTACGGGAGATGGCACGCGGCCCCCAGGGGCACCGGCTGCTGGTGGCCGATATCCTGGAGATGGTGATCGAGCGGCCCGACGAGATCACCGAATTCCTGGCCATCTACAACAAGGAGAAGCGGCAGCCGCTCAGCGCCCAGGTGAAGAAGGGCATCGCCAAGGCCTTCACCAAATTCGACGCCTACCGGCTGGCCAAGTACAACCGCGACGAAGCCTGGAAGCTGCGCGATGCCCTCTTCATGTCGCACGCCAAGCCCAAGGATGGCGATCAAGCCCTAGTCTGGAAGCAGCTGGTGCAGGGTACGCTGCCTGCTCCTGACACCTGGGAAGTGGCGCTCAGCGCCGGTCAGGACAAGAAGGAGACCTTCACCCGGCTCATCAAGGAAGGCAAGCTCGGCGACCTGGCCCTGCTCCGCAATCTGCGCAACATGCACGACTGCGGCGTGGACCGTGTCCTCATCGAGCGCTGCCTACAGCTGGCACCCTTCCGGCAGGTTCTGCCCTTCCGCTTCATCAGCGCTGCCAAACATGCCCCGGTATTCGAGGGAGAGCTGGACGCTGCTATGTTGCGGGTTCTGCAGGGCGCAGAAGCATTGCCTGGACGCACCGCACTGGTGATTGATACCTCGGGCTCCATGGTGGGGGCAAAGGTCAGCGCCAAGAGCGAGATCGACCGGCTGGATGCCGCCTGCGGACTGGCCATCATTCTGCGCGAGATCGTGGAGAAGTGCGATGTCTACACCTTCTCGGACTCTCTTGCTGAAGTTGCGCCCCGGCACGGCTTTGCCCTGGCCAACATGATCCGGTCAGCCTACAGCGGCGGTACGCAGCTCGGCCATAGCCTACAGCAGCTCAAGCAGCTGGCTGCTCAGCAGAACATCCACTATGACCGCATCATCGTCATCACCGATGAGCAGGCCCATGATTCTGTGGGTGCCCCCCTCGCCGAGCACGGCTACATGGTGAACGTGGCCTGCTACCAGAATGGTGTGGGCTACGGCAAGTGGACCCATATCGACGGCTGGAGCGAGGCCATCGTGGAATACATCCGGGCGGCGGAGACTTCCAATGGGTAAGGGCCATAGAGATAACCACGCTGCGCGTATAAAACGGGGGAGCAGCGCCTTCCAAAAGAAGGCAGAACGGCGCGAGCCAGAATCGAAGTGCAGCCTCTGCGGCAGGCGCTGCCGCGAGACCAGGTTGAGCGGGGGTCTGTGCCCCTTATGCAAGGAAGCGGCATGACCCCTGAATTTCGCCGCAGCTTCCTGTTCTGGGCAGGGCTGCCCCTGCGGGCCATTATCGGGGCAGCCTTCCTCTTGGTTGGTTGTCTGCTCTTCGTAGACGACTGGGATGAACTCTACAATTTCTGCAAGTCCATCGTGAAAGGGAGGCCTAGCTTATGAGCATGTCCAGGGAAGCCCTGCAGAGGGAGCTGATGAAGCTGCTGCGTGAGGCCGGGAAGCTGCACGTAACTGTGGTGGCCCACATCGAAGTTATGCAGAATGAGCTTCAGACCCTGCAAACTATTGCTGCTCAGGTCACCGAACAGCTGACCTACATCCACGCCGCACTACACAAGGAGCCCATCCAATGATCGTCGTTGATAGAAGCCGCCGCGAGGCCGCTGACCACTGTATGAGGCAACGCTACTGGGGCTTTGAATACAAAGGCCGGGGCCTGGAGCGTACTGCCATGTCGCTGCCCCTGCTGACCGGCAGCATGATCCACCAGCCTCTGGGCACAATCTTGGAGCATGTCAAGCTGGGCACGCTGAAGCCTGACACCATCGATGCTGCCATCCAGGTCGCGCAGGAAGAATTCGCACGTACGGTGAACGAGCGCGGTGTCATGCCTGACTACTTCGATGGCTGTGATGAGACCGTGGGCGTCATCATCGGAGCGCCTA
>WNFG01000100.1_pt1 | contig 66978 bp, 56 predicted proteins | sample 5400431 | NCBI WGS metagenome assembly WNFG01 (sample SAMN13153346, study PRJNA577476) | soil metagenome | isolation source: 120 cm saprolite under Douglas fir tree site 2 hole 3 replicate 2 | place: USA:California | collected 2015-04-18
CCTGGACGGAAGAGACCGTGGAGAAAATCTCCGGGGCGCGGTTGAATCAAATGAATTTACGATTTGCCCGCGGATACAAAGCATTTCTCATCAATGCGAAGTTGTGGCGCGCGAACCTGGAAGGCGCGTATTTCTCCGAAGCCGATCTGCGCGGCGCGAACCTTCGTGAAACACTGCTGCGCTCGGCGGTGCTTGACAGGGCGCAGGTGGGGCACGCGGTGCTGGTGTCTGCGAACGCGACGGGCGCGAACTTTGCGGGTGCGGATTTGCGCGATGCGGACTTGTCTTACGGAACGTTTGAGAACGCGGTGCTTTCAAACGTAAGGGCGTCCCGTGCGTCGCTGTACGCGGTGAATCTACGGAACTCACAACTCTTGCGCACCGATCTTTCGCGGACAGATATGCGCGACACGAAGCTGGAGAGGGCGGTGCTCTCGTTTGCCAATCTCGAGCAGGCAGATTTATCTTCGGCAAAGCTCTTCGAAGCGAACCTGACGGGGGCGCAGCTCAAAGGAACAATTCTGCTGGATGCGGACCTGACGAAGGCGGACCTGCGGGGAGCGTATCTGGCCGGTGCGATCTTGCGCGGCGCGGTGCTGGATGGAGCGAATCTGGCGGGCGCGGACTTGCGGGGCGCTTCCGGGATCACAGCACAGCAGGTTTGTTCAGCGTCCCACGGGCGCGCGGCGTTGCTCGACCCTGATCTGACGGCGGAAGTGCAACTTCGCTGCGGTTCTGCTCAGTAGCGCGCAGCTCCATCAGTGATCCTCTGACCGCTACGAGGGGCCGATTCCTCAAGCAGTTGGCAGCATCGTAGCGGCACAATTGATCTGCTCCATGCTGTATGGCATACGCCCACTCGATCCGGCCGTATTTTTGTCCGTCATTGCAATATTACTGTCGGTCGCCGCCGCCGCATGCCTCATTCCAGCATGGCGCGCTTCGCGCCTGGACCCCATGGTTGCCCTCCGAGCAGAGTAGTGAGACTGTCTGGCTTCTCGGTACTCACAAACGCCAAAAACGAACGAGAAGAGTGGTGGCGGTGTCTGGATAGGTGAAGGCGCAGAATGCGCACACTTCAAGGAGAACCGCCGCCATGAAAAAGACTGGAATCGCTTTTGCTTTGCTTGCCATTCTTCTGATGAGTTGCAGCCAGGCGCTGGCGCAGAAGCCAGGCGCCAAGCCCGCACCGGTGACGCCAACGCCTGACCTCTCGAAGCTAAACATCGAAAGGATTCTGCAACAGGTGCAGACTACGAAGTTTCAAGCGAGCGCTGAAGAAACATCACCCCTGCAGGTCGTGGCTGAGTTCTTGCAATTGCGGCCGGGACAGGTTAGCGAACTGGAACAATTGCTGCAAGCGCGCCAGGCGGCGATTGTGCCGCTCTTTCAAACGGCGCAGGCCGTGATCCAGCAGCTAGGAATCTTGCTGAACACCGCGGGCAACCCGGCCCAGGTTGGCTTATTGGTGATCCAAATCCACGCGCTCCAACAGCAGATGGGGCAGGCACAGCAGAGTTTTCTATCGCACTTTGTTGCGATCCTCGATGCGGAGCAACTCCAAAAGCTTCAGGCCGTGCGAATCGCCGCGCAGTTGCAACCGATTCTCCCGGCGTTTCAGCCGATCTTCCTCTTTTGATTCGAATGGAACACGGCCGGGCTGTGGGCAGCGCGGTCACCCACAGCCCGGCGCAAGGATCTCGTCAACGATTCGAATACTCGCTACGCACAGAGAGTAAGCGTGGTATTTTTCTGAACGAAGGGCCGGACCGCGGTGTCTATACGGGAAAGGGGCAGTACAGGCGTGACTGGGGCGTTCATGAGTGCGCTGATTGCGAGAGCTGAACCGTACAGTCCCGAAGCGGGATTTGGGGAGCGCATCGCTGAGAATCAGCGGCGAGTCTTTCAGATTGCCTACAGCATTTTGGGCAATGCCGCCGACGCCGAAGATGTTGCGCAAGAAGCGTTCTTGCACGCTTACCAGAAATTTGGATCGCTGCGCGAAGCGGAGAAATTCCGCGGGTGGGTGAACCGGATCGTCTTTCGGCTGGCGTTGAACCGGCAGAGAGGCCACCGGCGACGGCTGACACGAGATACGGCGTGGCAGATAACCGAGACGCGTGCGATGGTCGACGGCGCGAAAGGCGCGGAGCAGCAGATCATGTTGGACAAGCTGCGAAAAGAAATCGAGCGCTTGCCAGAGAAACTCCGAAGCGCCTTGCAGCTCTCGCTAGTCGAAGAGATGGACGCTACCGATGTGGGCGCGATGCTCGGAATTCCAGCAGGGACGGTGAGGTCGCGGCTGCACACGGCGCGAAAACTTCTGTTGGAAGTGATGAAATGAAATACGCATGCGAGAAATGGAAGGACGAGCTCCTGGAGGCTGCACTGAGGGGAGCTACGACAAAGGATTTCGAAGAGCATCTGCGAACCTGCGCGATGTGTTCAAGGGAGCTAGACGCTGTTCGGGCACGCCAGGTGCAACTGGACGAACTTTTGCCCCTCGTGGCGCGAGGAGCGGAGCCACTAGCGGATTTCCAAGCGCAGGTGCTTGCCGCAGCTGAGGCAGCAAGTAGGGCGAGCGGCGCGCGGCGGTGGCGCGTATGGACACTGGCTGGAGCTACCGCGGCAATTGTGGTGCTGATGATCGGGGCGACGATGTACCGTAGAGCAGCGCAAAGGATACCGGAAAAAGAACTCGCCGCCGTGCAGAGGCTAGCGGAATGGCGAGCTCCCAGCGATGCTCTGCTGGCGACACCAGGGCAACAGATTTTGCGGACGATGCCAAGACTCGGCGAGTCGTATCTGAATGTTCCCGTGAAAAAGAATGAGGAGGAGTGACATGAGAGCCAGGGTTCTCTGCCTTTGTGCCGTGTTTCTTTTGGCGACGGGAGCAGCCCGTGCCCAGCAGCCCGATCAAGATCCGATCGGGCAGAGTTTCTTTGCCCCAGAACTCGTGATTCAGCATCAGGAAGCGATCGGGCTGAGCGCGGAACAAAAAGAGTATTTGAAGACGGAAATCCGCCAGGCGCAATTGAAATTCACCGAGTTGCAATGGAAACTGCAGGATGAAATGGAAAAACTGATTACGCTGGTGAAACAGCCGCGCGTCGACGAGCAGCAGGTGCTTGCACAATTGGAAAGGCTGCTGGCCGCAGAACGGGAAATCAAGAGAGAGCAAGTGACGCTACTCGTGCGAATCAAGAACAAATTGACAGCCGAGCAGCAGGGAAAACTACTCGAGATACGAAGCAGGCCGGGAAACAAATAAAGTAGGCGAACAGGCCGCAGCACGGGCCGCGCAGAGTTATTGGAGTTTGGCGTATTCCGATTTGGCCTGAAGGAAGACGGGGACGTCGGTGTCGGCGTCTTTTCAGGCGGCGAAGTAATCCTGATAGGCGATGCGGGCCTTTGCCGAGTCGCCCTGCAAAGCGTAGGCGCGGCCGAGGTTCAGTTGGGCGAGGGTATAAAGATGGCTGGTCGCACCAGCGTCCCGATGGTCGAGGATTTTCTGGAATTCCGCGGCGGCCTTGCTGCCATCCTTCAAGCGCAAGAACGCCAGCCCACGAATGTAAAGCGGTCCATAGTTAGCGCCGGGCCCCTGGGCGCCGAGTTCATATTTCCGTGCGGATTCGAGTGCGGCGATGGCATCCGCGGATTTGTTTTTGAGCAAGAGAGTTAAAAGCCAACACCCGGGAGAATCACTGCGTGAAGCAAAGTGTCGTCGGGAAAATCCTGGCTTATGGCGTCGATGAGTTTGCGCGATCTGGCGGTGTCTCCCGTTTGCGCAAGGGCCACCGCTGCCACCATACGCATGTTTCCTTTGGAGTATTGGCGCAAAGCTTCTGCGGCCTCCGCCTGAGCGAGAGTCGTGTAACCATGTGAGGCGTCCCGGCCTGCCTGGACAGCCTGCAGGATGGAAGCGAATTCGTTCATGCCGTAGCGAGTTGCACCAGACATCGCGCGCTGGCGCGCTTCTCGCCCACCCTTGATCTTGCCAATCGAGTCAAGGGCATTCGCAGCGGTAACGAGCACAAAAACTTCCTCACGAGTGCCAGCGCCCCAGGAAGCTTCACGCTGCATGGCCGCCTGGTCCCCATGAATGAAAGCAATTTCGAAGAGCATGGAATGGGTTGAAGCGGAATCAGCCCCTTGGGAGGAAGCCTGCTCGGCCACAGCTTTAGCTTCCTCAAGGCGATTCAAGCTCAGGTAAGCACTGGCAAGATTCTGGTAGGCGTAGGAATCCTGGGGTCTAGGCGCATGGCTCCACTCGCGACATTGAGCGCTTTTTCATGCTGGCCAACCGAGCGATAGGCTAGCGAGACATTGTCGTAAGGAATTGTGTCGTGAGGATAGGTGCGTATCCACTGCTCGTAGACGTCAATGGCCTTTTCGATCTGGCCGGTGGCTTGATCGTAGAAAGTCATCAGGAAGGAATTTGAGGGCGAGGAAGCGCCCGAGCTGGGTGTTTTCGGCTTTGTAGACGATACCCATGCCGCCGCCCCCGAGTTTCTCGAGGACGCGGTAGGATTTGAACCGACCTGGTGGCGGTTGTTGTCGCACATCTTGCGACTAGTGCCAGAGTGAAGTCAGCAAGAGAAAGCGGCGGTTGAGACGCGCAAAGCGGGCTAGGTCTCTTCGCCGAACATTTTGATATCGGCGGGGCCTTCTTTGAGTGGGCCGACGTGACGGCCCTGAACGAGGACGCGAATGTGCTCGACGATATCGGGATTGGCGAGCGTGGTGATGTCGCCGGTGTCCATGGTGTTGGAAATGGCGGCGAGAACGCGGCGCATGATTTTTCCGGAGCGGGTTTTGGGCATATCCGGGACGATGTGGATCATTTTCGGGCGGGCGATTTTGCCGATCATGGTTTCGATGGTCGCGATGACTTTATCCTCGACTGCTTTTTTGGGAAGAATACCGGGTTTGAGCGAGATGTACACTTCCGGAACGCGGCCCTTCACCTCGTCAACGACGGGGACAACAGCGGCCTCAGCGACTTCGGAACAGGTGAGGCAAGCGGATTCGATTTCCTTGGTGCCGAGGCGATGGCCGGCGACGTTGATGACGTCATCGACGCGGCCGAGAATGCGATAGTAGCCGTCGGCGGAAACCATGGCGCCGTCGCCCGTGAAGTACGGCCAGTCCTGCCATTTCTTGCTCTTCGGGTTCTTGCAATATTTTGAGTAATACTGTTTGACGAAGCGCTCCGGGTCGCCCCAAATGGTTTGCATGATGCCGGGCCACGGATTGCGGATGCAAAGGTTGCCGGCGGCGTCCTCGCCAGGTTTGATTTCTCTTCGAGTTTCATCCCAAATCGCCGGATAGATGCCGAGTGCGGCAGGGCCGGCACTGCCGGGCTTCATCAGATCCAGCGCGGGTTTTGTGGTGATGAGGAAGCCGCCGGTTTCGGTTTGCCACCACGTGTCCACAATGACGGCTTCGCCCTTGCCAACAACTTCGTGATACCACTTCCAGACTTCGGGCTCGATGGGTTCCCCGACGGTGGTCATGTGCTTGAAGTGGTAGTTGTACTTTTTCGGTTCGTCGGCGCCGGCTTTGCGGAGCATTCGAATGGCGGTGGGGGAAGTGTGAAAGATGTTGACGTCGAGGCGCTCGGCGATGCGCCAGGGGCGGCCGGCGTCGGGGAATTGCGGGACGCCTTCGTAGAGCACGCTAGTCGCGGCGAGAGCGAGCGGGCCATAGACGATGTAGGAATGGCCGGTGATCCAGCCAATATCCGCCATACACCAGTAGACGTCTTCGGGATGAAGATCCTGGTAATACTTGGCGGTACCGGTGACGTAAGCGAGATAGCCGCCGGTGCGATGCTGGCAGCCTTTGGGCTTGCCGGTGGTACCGCTGGTGTACATGAGGAAGAGAGGAGCGTCGGAGTCCTGAGAGACGGGCTCGACCGTCTGTCCCGTAAAATCTTTCAAGACTTCATCCACATAAAAATCGCGGCCCGTGATCATCGGCGCTTCGGAAGTGTTGTGGCCTGCATAGCGGCGCCAGATCAGGACCTTGGCGATGTCCTGGCCTTCTTTTTTTGCGGCTGCGACGGCGATATCGGCGTTACCTTTGTGGTCTATTTTTTTTCCGTTGCGGTAATAGTTGTCGGCGTAAATGAGGACGCGGCTGCCGGAGTCGGCGGCGCGAAGGCCGCAAGCTTCGCCGCTGAAACCGCCGAAGACGACGGAATGGACGATGCCGAGGCGCGCGCAAGCAAGCATGGTGATGGGCAGCTCGGGGATCATGGGCATGTGGATGGTCACGCGGTCGCCGGATTTGAGCCTGGCGAAATCGCGGAGCATAGCAGCAACTTCGTTGACGCGTTTGTAGAGCTCTTGATAGGTGATGACGACAGGTGGCTCGTTTTCTGGCTCTGGGACAAAGATGAGGGCGGCTTTGTTCTTGTGTTTGGCAAGGTGGCGATCGACGCAGTTGTAGCAGGCGTTGAGCTTGCCGCCGACGAACCATTTCCAGAAAGGCGGATTGGACGTGTCGAGAGTTTTGCGCCAGGGTTTGTCCCAATCGAGAAGGTTGGCGTAGTGGTCGAAACATTCCGGAAAATATTTTTCGCTGAATTTCTTGACGAAGGCGGGATCTTTGAGATTTGCCTGCGCGATGAATTTCGACGAAGGGCGAAAGTATTGTTCCTCTTTCCAGTGGACAGCAATCTGGGCTTCCGTGAGTTTGTGCTCTGACTTGGATGGCTTTGCTTCTTTCTTTCCGCGAACTTTGGCCACGGCGGCAACTCCCTTTGGAAGCTCAGAATTCGGATACGACGCTACTGCGAGGGACAAAATGATGCTACCGCGCAGGCGCGGGAGTCAATCGCGTAGAGAACGCGGGTAGAGAACGCGGCCGGAACTGTGATACATAACACCATTGAACCTGCACACAGCCATTTTTCTGTTTTTCGCGGGAGCTCTCGGTGGGGCGATCAACGCCGTCGCCGGGGGCGGGAGTTTTGTGTCCTTTCCCGCGCTGCTATTTACGGGTGTGCCTGCCATTCCGGCGAACGCGACCAATACGCTTGCGCTATGGGTGGGCACGACGGCGAGCGGAGGTGCTTACCGCGAAAAATTGAACATTGGCCGGCGCGTCATGATTCCGCTGGTCATTACTAGCGTCATCGGCGGGCTCGCGGGCGCGTTCTTATTGATCAAGACGCCAGCACAGACCTTTCTACATGTGCTGCCGTGGCTGCTCCTTGGCGCGACGCTGCTGTTCGCGTTCGGAAAGCATCTCACGGGACGAATCTCTGCGGGCATTACGCACGAGGCGAGTAACGCCGGAGTGATGGTTGCTTCCATTTATGAAACGATTGTTGCTGTCTATGGCGGCTATTTCGGCGGAGGCGTGGGAATCATGAACCTCGCCATGTTGGCGGCGTTGGGAATGACGGATATTCACGCGATGAACAAGCTGAAGGTCATACTCGGTGGAGTGATCAACGGCGTTGCGACGATCACTTTCATCGCTGCCGGCACGATCTTATGGCCGCAGGCGATGGTGATGACGGCAGGCTCCATTCTTGGCGGCTACTCCAGCGCGCATCTTTCCCAGAAGCTGCCGCAAGCCTGGGTGAAGGCATTCGTGATTTTGGTTGGAACTGCCATGACCATCTATTTTTTCTTCCAGGCCTACCGTTGACGCTCCCGGACTTGCGGTCCGATCGGCTGAATATTTCTTAGTTTCTGGACAGCTTTTGATATAGTCCCCGCTGCCATGAGCACTGATGCGAGCCAACCTGAAGCGGGGGCCGTTCGAACGGCCCCGCTCACGCGAAATCAGATTCGAGGATTCTGGGCTTCCTGGGGAGGCTGGACGCTCGATGGCATGGATTCCTTCATCTACGCTCTGGTGCTGGTGCCTTCACTGCGCGACCTGCTGCCACGCTCAGGCATTGCGGCGACTAAAGGGAACATCGGCTACTACGGCGGATTGCTTTTTGCGCTTTTTCTGATTGGATGGGGACTGGCGTTCCTGTGGGGTCCGGTCGGCGACAAATTTGGGCGCGTGCGCACTTTGATGTTGACGGTCGTGTGGTATTCGGTGTTTACGTTTCTCAGCGCGCTGGTGACGAATGTCTGGCAGCTTGCGGTGCTGCGGCTGCTTGCCGGAATTGGAATTGGCGGCGAATGGGCGATGGGCGGAACGTTTGTTGCGGAAGAATGGCCGGAGAACCGGCGGCGCGCCGGTGCGGGATACATGCACACGGGCTACTACGTGGGGATTTTTCTGGCGGCGCTGGCTAATTACGTTGTCGGAACGCACTTTGGCCACGACGCTTGGCGGGTGATGTTCGCTGTCGGCGGCTTGCCGGCGCTGGTGCTGGCGTGGGTGCGCCACGGGGTGACGGAACCCGAGCGATGGCGACAGAAAGCAAGCGTCGTTCGAGCGTGGCAGGTCTGGCGACCGTTCTCGGTGCTTTTTTCAGATGTTTGGCGGCGAAGGACCATTCTGAACTCGCTTTTCATGCTGGCTTCCATCAGCGGACTTTGGGCGGGCACGGTTTACGTTCCAGCTGCTGTGACCGCTCTCGCAGAAGCCACTGGGCGCGCTGGGCCGCAAGCGGCCCAGCTTGCTTCGCGCGCGACGATGCTCGTGGCGTTCGCGACGATTCTCGGATGTCTGGCGATGCCGTGGCTTGCAGAAAGGCTGGGGAGGCGCGGGGCACTGGCCGCTTATTTCACGCTGATGATGATTTTTATCGTGCTGACGTTTGCCAACGTTTTCTATCTTGGCCCAACGGCGTTGCCTTGGTTTTTCGTTTGCCTATTCTTTCTGGGACTGGGGGGAGCAAACTTTGCCGTCTACACGCTCTGGCTGCCTGAGCAATACCCGACGGAATGCCGCGCGAGCGCTTTTGCGTTTTGTACTTCCTTTGCGCGTTTTGGCGGAGCGGGAATCACGTTTCTCGTCGGTGCGGGCGTGCAACATTTTGGCTCCCTGGGAATTCCGGTGGCGCTGACATCCATTGCATTCGCGATTGGGCTCCTTCTTCTTCCGTTTGGAGCCGAAACGCGCGGGCAAAGCCTTCCCGCATAGGTACATTTCTATTTCAGGAGAGTTTTTAGGTCCGTTCCGCGGATGGAAGCGTCGAGCAGTTGAATGGTGTGCACCACCGGAGTGCGCTGACCGTTTCGCGCCAGAGAAGCCTGCAGCTGCAGCAAGCATCCGGGATTTCCCGTCGCCACCACGTCGGCTTTCAATGGCGCGATGAGGCTGGCTTTGCGATCTCCGATGGCGTTGGCAGCCAAAGGCTGGACGAGGTTGTAGATGCCTGCGGAACCGCAGCAGATAGCGGATTCGGGGATTTCCGCCAGTTGGAGTTCGGAGATTTTCGACAGAAGAGTGCGCGGCTGAGATCGCACGCCTTGTGCATGCTGCAAGTGGCATGAATCGTGAAAGGCCACGCGGAGCTTGAGCGGGTGGCGCGTGGCGCGAGGGTCGAGACCGGCGAGGATTTCACTGATGTCTTTGCATTTAGCAGAGAAACTTCGAGCGCGATCCGCATAGGACGGGTCGTCTCTCAGCAGGTGAGCGTAATCCTTTACGTTGGATCCGCAGCCCGCCGCGTTGGAGACGATGGCATCCACGTTCGAGTCTTCGAATGCGTCGATGATTTTCTTCGCGAGTTCCAGCGCGGCTGCTTCCTCGCCGGCGTGAACCAGCAGCGCTCCACAGCAGGGTTGCGTCTGCGGCGCGAAGACCTCGCAGCCTTCCGCGGCGAGAACGCGAGCTGTCGCAGCATTTACCTGCGGAAAGAATTCGCGCTGCACGCAACCCAGAAGCAATCCAACGCGAAGGCGCTTTGTTCCGGAGGCCGGCGTAAGTTCAGCGACGTACTCGCTTGGTCCGAGTCTTGGGACCAGCGACTCCAGCACCTGTAGTCTCTTCGGGAAGAGCTTCAGCATGCCCGAAGCACGGACGACGGCCTGCAGTCCTGATTTTTGGTAGGCAAGAAGCGGCAAACGCATGCGCTTCAATCGTTCCGGCCGAGTAAAGTTTTCGAAGAGGAAGCGCCGATAACGCTTTTCGCCTGGTGAACGCTCGGTGTTTCGCTCGATCTGCGCGCGCGTAGCCTCAATAAGCTTTCCGTAGTCCACGCCGGAAGGGCAAGCAGGCATGCAAGCCATGCAGCCAAGACAGCTATCGAAATGGCTGACCCAATTCGAGGTCATCTTCGTAGCTCCTTCGCTGGCGAGCTTCATCAGGTAGATGCGGCCGCGCGGCGAATCCATCTCCTGGCCCCACAAGACGTACGTGGGGCAGACCGGGAGGCAGAAACCGCAATGAACGCAATTTTCGATGATTTCATTTGAAGGCGGGTGGTGCGCGTCGAAAGCGCTGCCGGCAATTGGTGTGGGGGCCGGATCGGGCATCAAATTCCCCCCACAAAACGGCCGGGATTCAGCGTATTCCTCGGGTCGAGCTGCTGCTTTACCGCTTTCATCAACGGTAACAGGTCACCTGCGCTTCCCCAGGCATCGATGGGCGCCATTCCAGCCGGCTGATGAAGGACAACCAGAGAGCCAGCGTTGCTTTCGAACTGCTCACGCAAGTCCTGCAAAGAAAATCGCAAGTTCGCCGGGTCTCCTTCGAGCCTCAGAAAGCCGATCCCGGTAGCTTGCAACACAGTCTTAAAGCGCAATTGCTGCACTTTGGCGGATTTTGCGATGGCCGTTGCCGACTTATCCAGCTCCGCGGGCAGGACGCTGATTTTTGCGACGGCGGCCGATTCCGGCTTGGCAAGGGACCAAAGGTCCTGGCGTGCGTTCCAGATGTCCGGCGACGCTACGGTGAGGTTGGCCAACTCAGCGAGCTCCTTGAGATGAGCTTCTTGCGCGTCGAGCCCCGCTTCGGTTCCTTCGAACAAGATATCCACGAGCGGCGCCGCCTCATTCTCGAAGCGCCCTTGCAGGGCGGTGTGCGCGAGCTTCGAATTCTGAATGGCGTCGATGATGCGCCGAGCTTCTTCCACTCCCTTTGTGCCCATGGAAAAGGAGCGCGTGTTTCGCGGCAGCGGGTGCAAGCGAAAAACAGCACGCGTGATTATGCCAAGAGTGCCGAAGGCTCCCGTGGCGAGCTTGGGCAGATCGTAGCCCGCGACGTTCTTGACGACCTTGCCCCCGCTGCTGGCCCGCGTGCCATCGGGAAGCGCGAGCGTAACGCCGATGACCAAATCGCGTAGCGCCCCGAAGCGCAAGCGCAGAGCGCCGCTGTCATTCGCAGAGAGCACGCCGCCCACAGTGGCTTTTGCCGGCCAAAGCGGATCGAGCGCCAGGCGCTGGCCGTGCTGGGCAAGAGTTTCTTGCAGCGTTTGAATGGTGCAACCGGCTCCAACGGAAGCGGTGAGGTCGGCCCAGGCGTGCTCCGTAACTTCGTTGAGCCGTGCTGTCGAAAAGACAACGTCCGCGCGAGACGGTGGATTCCCCCAGCAAAGTTTTGTGCCGCCGCCGCGCGGGACGACTGCCAACCCCGCATCGCTGACAAGCCGAAACGCATCCGCGAGATCCGATTCGCTGCCAGGAACGAGAACTAGTTTTGGTTGGACACCAGCGACGATATCAGAAGCGCTTGCTGCGTGAACATGTTCCTGACCCATGAAGGAAATGAGCCTGTAACGCAGTGAGGAGTGAAGAGGGGTTTTTCGGGAATGCGTCGCGGCGTCCATACGACAGCGTTAAAAACGCTCCGCTAGGCCGGAAGACTCGAGCGGGTGTGGCGTGTATTCGCCGGGAGTTTCACCGCAGAGACGAGGCGCCGGAAAGATTTTTGTTGGATTCGAAAGCTGCAGTGGGTCGAAAGCGCAGCGGACGCGCCGCATAGTGACCAAATCGGGTTCGGCAAACATTTTGGACATCATTTTCTTTTTGTCCAGACCGACACCATGTTCACCGGTAATGGAACCACCCGCTTCGATGCATAGCTCGAGAATTCTGGCGGAAAGTGTTTCGGCGGCCTCCCGCTGGCCCGGAACGCGGCGGTCGTACAGAACAAGTGGGTGGAGATTGCCATCGCCTGCGTGAAAGACATTGGCAACGCGCAACCCCGCTTCCTGGCTGAGGCGCTGGATCTCGCCCATGACCTGCGGGAGGGCGGTGCGCGGAATCACGCCGTCCTGAACGATGTAGTTGGAGGAGATGCGGCCCATAGCAGCGAAAGCGGATTTGCGCCCTTTCCAGATGAGGACGCGCTCCGCTTCGGATTGAGCGATGCGAATCTCCCAAGCGCCGTTCGCGCGGCAAATCCCGTTGACGTCGGTCATCAGGGATTCCACTTCGGCGATGGGACCGTCGAGTTCCACCAGAAGCAAGCCGCCGCAGTCTGGATAGTTGGCATGCACGGCAGCTTCCGCGGCTTGAATGGCGAGATGGTCCATCATCTCGATGGCGGAGGGGAGCATCCCCGCGGCGATAATGCCGCTGACGGCGGCACCGGCTTCATTCGTGGAATCAAACGCGGCGAGCAACGTGCGCACACACTCCGGGCGCTTGACGATGCGCAGAGTAATTTTTGTGGCGATGCCGAGCGTGCCTTCGGAACCGACGAAAACTCCGGCGAGGTCGTAGCCGGGGGCATCCAGTGTTTTTCCTCCGAGGTGGACGAGCGAGCCATCGGGCAAAACAACTTCGAGGCCCAGGACGTGTGTCGTGGTGAAACCGTATTTGAGGCAATGCGCGCCGCCGGCATTTTCCGCGACATTGCCGCCGATGGTGCACACCGTTTGCGAAGAGGGATCAGGCGCATAGAAGAATTCATTGTGCTGAATGCACGCGGTGACATCGAGATTGAGGACACCCGGCTCGACGACCACGCGCCCGTTGGGAAAATCCACTTCGAGGATGCGGTTCATGCGAACCAGGCTTATGACGATACCGTTCTCGACTGGCGTCGCTCCGCCGCTCAAGCCGGTGCCCGAGCCTCGCGCGACAAAAGGGATTCTTTCCCGGAAACAGATGCGGACGATGGATTGAACCTGTTCCGCGGAAACGGGCAAAAGGACCGCGCGTGGCAGCACGCGAAAATTAACCAGGCCATCGCACTCATAGGTGTGAAGTTCTTCCGGGGAGGAGACCAGGCCGCGGTCGTCGACGATCGCGCGCAGCTCCTCAAGAATCCTAACGTCCATAGGATTCAGTCCTCCGCATGGAAGAAAATCGCGCCATCAGTGGATGAAGTTTAACCCATTGGGGATGAATTGCGGGAGGACATAGGCGTAGAACATGACGATCACGCCGACGATAGCAGCAAGCGCCACGGAATGCCAGAACACGAAGCAGAAGATGGAGCCTTCGTTGCCAACCTGATTGGTCGCCGCAGTAGCGATACAGATGGACTGCGCGTCCACCATTTTGCCCATGACTCCGCCGGCACTGTTTGCGGCGCACATCAGAATGGGGCTGAGGTTGAGCTGCTGCGCGGTGATTTTCTGCAAGCCACCGAAAAGAGCGTTGGAAGAGGTATCGCTGCCGGTCAACGCGACACCCAGCCAGCCGATGAACGTGCCAAAAAAGGGAAAGAGCCAGCCGGTGCGCGTGAAGGCGAGACCCAGGATGGCATCCATGCCGGAGTATCGCGTGACGTAGCCCAGGCCGAGCATGCAAGTCATGGCCACGATGGCGAAACGCAAACGGTAAAGAGTGCGGCCGAAGATTTGAAACATTTTTTCAGGCTTCAAGCCGAGAATGGCGCCTGCAAAAAGGGCCGCAAAGAAGCAACCCGTTCCCGTAGCCGTGAGCCAATTGAAATCGAACCGCGCGGCTTCAGCGGCCGGCTTTTGCACTACGGGCGCAGTTCGAAAGACTTTGGCATGCAAGTACGGCCAGTCCCAGCCCGCCGGACCAGGGCGGGCTTTGCCGTCCGCCATGACAACCTTGAAGGAGGGCGTCGTTGTCTGATTCATGACCAGCTTCACCGCGGGCAATCCCCACACGAGCACAAAAACGGAAAGGATCGCGAAGGGCGTCCAAGCCTTTGCGATTTGACCGGCGGAGTAGTGCTTGATCGACGCTCTAGCCTCATCGGCGTTTACAGCTGCTTCATCCGCGAAACGCCAGATCCTTTTCGGCTGCCAGAAACGCAGGAAGAGAAGCGTGGCGATCATGGAGGCGACGCCGGCAGCAATGTCCACAAGATTGCTGTCTACGTAATTGGACCAGAACCATTGGGTAGCGGCGAAGGAGCCGCCGACGACCAGGATGGCAGGGAAGACTTCGAAGGTTTCTTTCCAGCTGACCATCGCGCGGACCAGCCAGAAAGGAACGATGATGGCGGTGACGGGAAGGATGCGGCCGATCATGGCACTGAGGTCGCTTTCGTTCAGCGCGGTGACGACCGCGAGCGTATGGACGGGGGTGCCGATGGCGCCCCAAGCCACGGGGGCGGTGTTGGCGATAAGGTTGAGCGCGGCGGCCTGAAAGGGTCTAAATCCAAGGCCGATCATGAAGGCTCCGGCGATGGCGACAGGGGCGCCAAATCCAGCGGAGCCTTCAATGAAAGCACCAAAGCAGAAGGCGACCAGCAGAAGTTGTAGGCGGCGATCAGGGGTGATCGCGGCGACGGACTGTTTCATGATTTCGAACTGGCCAGTCTCGACCGATATGTCATAGAGAAATACGGCGGCGATGACGATCCAGACAATTTTAAGAAGACCGAACGCGGAGCCATAAGAAAAGCTACTGAGTGCCAGGCTGGCGGGCATTCCCAGTACGAAAATGGCGCAGAGTATCGCGGTCGTGGCGCCGGCGATGGCGCAAAGATGGGGCCGCACTTTCAGCCCCGCTAGAAGACCGAGCAGGACGATGATCGGTAACGCTGCTACAAGTGTGGAAAGCCACCAATGACCTGTAGGGTCATAAACCTGGGTCCAAGTCACAGGAAGACCTTTCCGTTGCGGTCGCTGAGATACTTCGTCTGCGGATTCTTGTCAAGAAAATAAGTCTTCTTGCAATGCACGCCAACTTTTCAAGGATATTCACGCTGGATTCCACGGCCAACGAAAAGTTGCGCGCCCACGGCAAGCAACGCGGGAAAGCAAACGAGGACGTAGCGCGGCTCGCAGGTCTGCAATTGCGTGAGGAACGCAGTGCGGATGACGACGAAGGTCACGATGAGCAAAATCCCTGGATTACCCCGCCAGAGCCACGCGGAGGTAATCGCCATGCCGAGGTACAAAATGTTGAGCAGCGCGAATCCAAGTGTGACTTCAAAATCGATGGCATTGCTGCGCCAACTCTCCGCGGGAGGCCAGAGCCGGCCCGAGTACGGCAGCAAGGTAATCCGCGGCGTGAACCACATAGCGGCGGCCCGCTCGATGGGAATCCACAGGTACGTTCGAATGGGATGACGCCGCGAGCGTTCACGAGCTAACTCCGCAAATTCGAGATCGAGAGAGAGAGTCATGCCGGGAATGCGATTGTAACGATCCAGAAGTGAAGCGACTTGCGCTCGCTCCTCTGGAGAATCCGTTGCGTATGTGGGGAGATCTTTCAATTCGATTCGCTGGGCGGGCAGCTTCCACGTAAAGAGATACGCGTCACGGAATCGGTACATCCAGGTCTTGGTCCAAGCGTAAAAGCCGGTCGGCAGAACATCGCCATAGGTTTCGGCGTAACGAGGCGCCAGGAACTGCACGCGCCCGAGACTCGCAGCATTTCGCGCGGCCCAGGGGGCCAGTGGAAGCAGTGAGCCCGCAACGATCGATAAGGTTGCGAGCACGAGTGTTCTCCGACTTTCGGAGCGGTAGTAGCGAAGGCCAAGTACAAGAAGCACGGCAACCAGGAGAAGCGGTGTTTCCGGCCGGACGAGCGTTCCAAGCCCGACGACAAGGCCGCCCAGGAGCCAGGATCGCGCAGCGCGGCAAAAATCGATTTTCGATTGGACGAGATCGAGTCGCAGGAAAGCCGGAGAAAGGAAATTGAAGATCGCAAGCGTCGTGAAAAAAGTTGCTAGAACTTCGGTGAGCGGCACCGCGGCGTAGTTTGCAGTGAAGGGGCAGAGAGCCGCCATCCAAAGTGGTGCCGCGGCGACACGGCCGCGACTTGCCTCAGATTTGCCAACCGCCAGGCGCGCGGCAATGCCAGCGGCCAGCACGCACGTGGCGAGGTCCACGAAGCCTTGCACCAACATGACGGCTTTCCTGCCGGGGCCTGCCCAGAAATAGATAATCGCCAGAAACGCCGGATAACCTGGCATCCGAGCATCCGACGGCAAGAGTTGTCCATTCGAGTAGAAGCTGTACACGCCGTGGTAGAGCCAGTTACGCGCGAGCTCTTCGTAGTAAGGCGTATCTCCGGAGTAGAAAGGGAAACGCCAGATGAAAAAAAGACGCAAGAGCAATCCCGCGAGGAGCGCCGGCAAGAGATGCTTGTAGAGAGGCTTTGGGAACATTTTGGCGACCGAAAAGAAATTCGGATCGCAAAAGTATTGTAACTGGAAGTGGCCGGGACGCCTGGATTTGGCACTCTCGTTACGGGAAGTTATGATGGCACTTAAGGTATGGTGACGGACATGTTGTGGTTTTCAGCCAGGGGGGCGCGCGGTTCGAGGGTTGCGTAATTCCTTGCGCTTTCTGAGGCAGGTAGAAGGCCGCACAGGCGCTCATGCAGAATACACGCCGGGAGCGAGATGATATTCTTGCTCGCCTGAAGGCACTTGGCTGGGCATGTGCCGAAGCTATCGCGGAGACGACTCGCGCGCGACGGGCATTTGCGAGGCCGATTCAGCCAATCCCCGGTGTTGCGCGACATGCTGCAATCAGTTGGAAGAGCGTCACGAAGTGGAACGTGCCTCTACGAATAGTGAGGAGCAAGACAGCTCATGGCGAGAAGCCGCTATGCGGTCAGTTTGGTCTTTCTCACTTTTTTCGTGATCTCCTTGCTGACCAATATTCTTGGCCCCATTGTGCCGGACATCATCAGCAGTTTTCACGTTAGTCTGACTGCCGCGGGATTTCTGGCATTTGCTTTCTTCATTGCGTATGGAGTGATGTCCATCCCGGCCGGCTTTTTGGTGGAACGATTCACTGAAAAACCTGTGATGGCGCTGGCCTTTTTGGCTGGGACGCTGGGATCACTGAGTTTCGCCCTATTTCCCGGATACCACGTAGCCATCATTTCCTACTTCACCATCGGCGCCGGGATGGCCGTTTTGCAGGTGGCCATCAATCCGCTGTTGCGCGTCGCCGGCGGGGAAGAGCACTACGCATTTAATTCGACATTGGCCCAATTGGTTTTCGGCAGCGCGTCATTTATTAGTCCGCGAATTTATTCTTATCTAGTGCTGAACCTGAAGGACCCTTCACTCGATCAAAACTTCCTCTTGCGCATCTTGCGAAGGCTGACCCCGGCGGAGTTGCCGTGGGCCTCAATCTACTGGATTTTCGCTGTTTCCGCGCTGGTGATGGTGGTCGTTTTGTTCTTTTCCAAGTTTCCTAAGGTCCAGCACACAGAAGAAGAACGCGTGGGTTCTTTGGACATGTACCGAACCCTGGCGCGCCAACGAGTTGTTTGGCTTTACTTTGCAGCGATGTTTGCTTACGTCGGTTGCGAACAAGGAACCGCCGACTGGGCGTCGAGTTTTCTTCACCAGTATCACGGTTTGGATCCCCACACCGTCGGTGCGGCTGCGGTTTCCTGGTTTTGGGGTTTGCTCACGGTAGGTTGTCTGGCGGGGATGTTACTGCTGAAGATATTCGACAGCCGCAGAGTGCTCATCGGTGCGTGCGTGGGGGCTCTGCTCTCTTTGTCTGCGGCCTTGTTTGGTCCCGCTAAGGTTTCCATAATTGCTTTTCCCGCAATCGGTCTGTTTGCTTCGGTGATGTGGCCCATCGTGGTGTCGCTCGCACTCAATTCCGTCGTGGAGTTCCACGGTTCTTTTTCGGGCATTCTAGGTACCGGAATCATAGGCGGAGCTGTAGTGCCGGTGATCATTGGGCGCATCGGAGACTACGCAGGACTACGCGGCGGCTTGTCATTTCTGTACGTGACGTTTGGGTTTGTGCTCAGCGTCGGCTTGTGGGCAAGCCCGATGATCAACAATGCCACCATTCGTCTCAAGAAAACGTCTGGCGAGGTCGCTATTTGATGGAGGTTGTTCGCGGAGATGAACTCAGACACCAACCATGTTGAAGGGTCAGAGACAATTCATTGACATTAAAGAATTAAGTGGTCGGGGTGGGCACAAAAGTTGGCACACTCGAATGGTACGCTGGCCCAGGATTCGTACACGGGGTCGCACGACGTTCGCACGCATCCTATGACAAACGTCTTTCGCCGGTTGGGTGGGATCTTGTTGCCTGAACGTAATTCCTACGCGTGCAACTCTACAAGGCGCTGACGGCGAACTTTGATTTTGCTTTCCTCCTTACGCGCAGCCGCCAGGTCGTAGGCCAGTTGCATATGCAACCACGTCTCCGGCGTGCTCTCGAAGGCCTTACTTCTCAATCTCGTTTTTGAAAACAAATGAGTTAGAAAAATATTTGATAGTGGCACGATGTACGGAAATGTGGCTCCGCATGTATAGGGTCCCCCGAATTTTCCCCCTAGCGAAGATCGTCCCGTGGGTTCAGTCAGGTAGCTTGGGCTGAGGCCGAACCCTTTCAGCAACCGACGGGACTTGGCAGGCTGCGCGCTGAACATTGTGCAAACGAGTCGCCGCCGAATTGCTCATGGCTCAGAATATAAGCTTCAGACCGACTTGCATCGTCCGATTGCCCGAGGCATTGGTCACGACGCCAAACAGCGGGTTTGACAAATCCATACTCGCCGGATTGTTCCAAGTTTTTAAGTTGAACAGATTGTAGATCTCCCATCGGAAGTCCAAGTGCGCCCGCTCTTTAATGGGAATGGTGCGCGCCAAGGAAATGTTCTCGCGGAACCGTCCCGGCGAACGTGTTGCGCCGTTCAAGCGGGGAGCGTTGCCGAAAGGGTCGACACGGGGATCGGTTCTGCGCTGGAAGGCAGTGCGGTTCAGATACGGTCCGTTGCTGGGGTCGAACCGATCTCCCACAATCGGCGCGCGCCAGTCCAGCGAGGTCACGTTCGGGCGCGCCCGACCGCCCATCAGGAAATTTGAGTAGCCGTCGTCGACGACACCCAACGGATAGCCGCTTTGTCCATAAATGAATGCGGCGACGTTCCAATCGCCGAGAACGTGCCCAAAGACGCCTGAGCTAAAGTAACGGCGCCTGGGGCCAAATGGCAGGTCGTAGCTGGCGGTGAGCTTGAACATGTGCGCCATATCCAGCACTCCGTACGACTTCTCGACTCGCCGGTTCCAGTTGTTCTGAGCCGCGCCGGCGCCAACGCCTGATCCGACGACGCCCGCAATCCAGGGTTCCGATGAATCGGCATCGGTGAGCAGTTTGGACCACGTGTAATCGGCCAACATGCTCAAACCGCCCGAAAAGCGTTTCGTCAGCTTCACAATAAGCGCATCGTATCTGGAGTTACCGCTGTGATTATTCATGCCTCCCGTACCGACGCCCGTATACTGGGGCCACTGACGGAGCGATTGACCAAGCGTTGCGCGAGCGCCCAGCAATTGCTTGAAGTTCGGGAAGGGCGGCTGGAAACCGAGCGCGACTACGGCCGGGTCATCGATGGGTTTATTCAATAGACGTCCGAGGGAAGCATATTGCAGCGGAATCTGCATGTAATTCACACGATCGGACGCTAGGTGTGTGCCTTTACTTCCGGCGTAGGTCACATCAAGGACGAAGTTGCCGCCAAGTACTCGTGAGACTGCAAGATTCCAGCTGTTTGTGCTTGGCAACTTCGCGATCTCCGCAGCGGGCCACCAAGTCACACCAAAGCCCGCGTTGAATCCAGGGTCGATAAAGGGCGGTGCTTTCCAAGTCGGGAATCCCTGGTCCCAATAAAACGCTGGCGTGATGCCTTGATCCACTGATGTCCAGGTGGGAGAGCTGGTAAAACCTGTACTCGATGGGGTGAGGCCCGGCGCCTTCTCCGATGCGTAGAAGATTCCGAAGCCCGCGCGAACTACAGTCTTCTTGTTAACCTGATAGGCCAGACCGAATCGTGGACCCCAGCCGTGGGCGTTGTTCCACAAGTGGCGATTGCCGGTCCGGCCGGGACCGGAACCGAGGAAAACCAGTGCGCCCAGGTAGTTGTTTGCGGCTGGATTGGGAACCGTTGGGTCAAAGGTCGACATGCGGTCGTGCTTCTCATACGCACCGATGTTCAGCTCATAGCGCAAGCCGATGTTCATGGTCAATTTAGGCGTAATCTTCCAGTCGTCTTGCACGTAAAACGCATGATAAGGAAACCGCAACATTCCGCTGAAGGGCACACTAAAGCCGCCCTGATGCAGGGCACCAAGCATGAAGCTTGCGAAAGAGTTTCCCGAATTGCCACTGCTGTCAGCGGGGGCCGCGGTTTCGAGGCGATTAAAGCGGAAATCTCCGGCAGCATTGTTCCGGTTATTTGTGTTTAACATCAGCAACTGGAAACTGTAGCCAAACTTGAAGCTGTGATTGCTCTTGATCCATGAAAGATTCTCATCAAGGCCGTAAACAGTGTGGTATTCATCCCATAGTTTGGAGCTATCCCAGCTGTAATAGTTGTCCGTCTGAAAGTTCACTGGCGGGAAGCTGTAGTTGGAATACGGATTGTTCTTGACGGCGCCGCCGAGCTTGTCACCCCAGTTTTGCCCTTCGGGAAACGCGGTAACGTCGTGCTCGGGATGAGTGAGGCGGTGGGCCCCTAAGGTCACGGTATTGACGAGGGTCGGCGTGATCAGGTGAGTATCATTGATGCGAAAAACGTTCCCGTAGTATTGGTCGCCTTGATAATATTGGCGACCGGCTAGAGGATAGGGAAGCGAACCGCCCCAATTCATGGGATTGGTCAGATCCGTGTCATATGCATTGTTGAAATGCATGCCGTTGCGCGACCAAGTGAATGCCAATCGGTTCTTCCCACCGAAGCTCTGATCGAGCTTTATGAGATAGGCGTTTTCGGTGCGCTTTCTGGGGCCGGTGCCCACGGTGTTGTAGTTGAGCCGCAATCCCGGCGCATTGGGAGCCGGAGAGTATCGGGCAATCGCCTTGGACAGCGCACTGAGGCGGTCCGGCGGAATGATATTGCCGGGAAACGGGTCGCGGATAAATCCCCCACTGCCGTCGCTCCGGGTCGTGGCCGGATCATAGATCGGGATCAGCGTACCGTCCGGTTTCCTCCACTCTGAAAAGTCGCCGGCGGTCATCCTCTGGCTGGGAATGGTGAGCTGTGACACACCGGACGTGCTTGGAAAGCGGTAGCCTTCGAAGGAGAAAAAGTACCAGGTTTTGTTCCGGCCGTTGTAGATCTTCGGCAGGTAGACGGGGCCGCCGACATTCGCGCCGAAGTCGTTGCGATGATAAATTGGTTTGGAGCGACCCAGTTTGTTGTTGAGCCAGCTATTCGCGTCGAGCCGCTCGCTTTGGTAGTAGTCGAACAGCGCTCCATGCAGCTCGTTAGCGCCGGATTTCGTTGTCACCGAGATGTTTCCGCCGCTAGCCCGGCTGTGCTCGGCCTTGAATACCGCCGTATCTATTCGAAATTCCTCCACCGAATCAATTGGTGGAGTCAACCGGTTCATGTAACCGACGTGATTACGCCAGCCCATCTCTACCGAAAGGCCGTCCACGCTGACGTTCCAATCGTGCTGCTGGCCGCCACCTACCTGAAAGTCGTCCCACGCGCTCTCGCCATTGCCACTTTTGACCTGCGGCAGCATCATCATGATGCTGAACGCGTTACGCATGCCACCCCCGATACCGGCGATGGGAACCGGTACATCCCGGACGAGCTTTTGCTCCATCGTCGTGGAGACCTCGGTGGATTCAGTTCTAAGCGGCGGTGTCTCGGCGCTAACATGCACCCTCTCACTGACTTGGCCCACTTGGAGGACGGTGTCCACGCGCACGTTGTCGCCGCTCGACAATGCGATATTGGATCGGACCCAGCTCTTGAATCCCGCCTGCGTTACGGTGAGTTCATAGTAGCCAACCAACAGGTTTGGTATCACGTAGTTCCCAGTCGACGACGTAACCGTGGCTGCCTGCGCGCCGGTGGCCATGTTTCGAGCGACGACGGTCGCGTTGGGTATAATTCCCTGGCTGGTGTCGGTCACCAAGCCTGTAATGGTTCCGGTAACCGTCTGGGCAAAGCCAGGGTGCAGCCACGCTGCACTTAAAGTGATAAGAGCAGCACAACGGAAGAGCGGGCGAAACATAGTCTCACTCCTTTGCATGCGACGTGATTTTGAGGGTAAAAGAAAAGCAGAGTAGGCTTTCTTTTGGGGCTCCGCATACTAAACCCCCACACCATTTGCTGATATTGCGCCTGCCGCGACAAAGAGTGCAACGTTAGGAGAGTTCCTAACGTCGTGTGGATCAAACTGATTTTATTGCCCTTAGCTGGCCTGCAAGCCCGCAACGGTAGATACTTTTGCCGGTCGTGCTTCCCCACAGCAGCGCGATCACCAATCTCAAGCTTCTCAAGCCCAACCTGAGTTAGGGCAGCGTGGCATTCAACCCTATCTGCACATCATTTTGGGAGGCATTGTCGATCTGCGCTGGACCCCGGAAAATGTTTCCCGTAATGACTGCACAGTTGACGGCTTTTCCCAACGAGATGTGCCGCAACTTTTGACGGAATTCACACCCTCGGACCAAGAGACTCCCTGAGTTTGCTTGAATTGCCGCGCGGTCTCCCTCTCTTCCCCACTGCACGAACGTGCAATCGCTGAAGCCTACGGTTCCTTGGCCATCGATCTTGGCGATTTGATTGCACGGTCCCCAGAACGCACTGTTGCTTATGCGGACCACTCCCTTATTGCTGGCACGGACCTCGACCATGGTCGGATCACTGCCGTGAAAAGAGGTGAACTCTCCGTTCGCAATGAGAAGTCCGTAGGGCGCGCTTTGCTCTACAACGACAGCGCGATTGCAATCGTCGGCGCCGATGCCCAGGAAGTTGCCGTTGCAGTTCCCGGTATTTGTTTCTATGAATCTATATCCGACACGGTAACCAAAGCAGAAGGTATTGAGTACATATTCCCAATCGGCACGACCGAAGACAAAGGCTTCGCCGTTGGCTGTCTGCCACTGGTAAACCGGGCTGTGCGAGTTCCACCACGGATTGAAGTGGACATTCTCGATGCGGCCGATGTCGTATATTGCGTCGACCCAAATGCCCCGCCGCAAGGGTTGACCAGTGATGTTCCGAATGTTATGGCGCTCGTTATGACTTGCGTCGATACCCTGGAAGGGGTTGAGTAGCTCCAAATCAAAAGCCGCTGGATTCTTGCCTCGCATGGCAATGGCCCACGGATAAGGGATGGGCTCTCCATCGAGTACCTGATTCGGGTAATAAATAGTCAGGCCGCTGACCGAACTGTTTGTATTCAGAGTGAGAAGCGGGTGTCCGTCCTCATGCCCCTGACCAGCCGTCGCGAATAGAGCGCTCCCGTCCTCTCCCGGCTTCGGCTGTCCATGATCCCTGATGCCGTTATGCGACGGAACGCAGCCGAACGAGCCACGAAGCGACGCTCCATCGGGGATGGTGAGGGTTCCCTTTAGGAGATACCGTCCTGGCGGCGCATACACGGTGCCAGGCCCCGATTTGTACACAGCATCAAGGGCACGCTGGAACGCGGCGGTGTCGTCGCTTATCGCATCTCCGGTGGCGCCGAAGCTTTTGACGTTCTCCACGAGTGGCGCACGTGTTTCGTCATTCTCCGCCCTCTTCGCAATCCTGTGTGAATCCAACAACGACGTCATTCCTGCGACCGTTCCGAGGGATAGGAGTTCGCGGCGCGATGTCGGCTTCATGTTTTTGTGTTAATCCTCCGCGGGTTGGATTCAGCCCACCAAAACTTGCGCGCTTTGCCGAAGCTCGTACTGGAGCCTCATTCCGTTGGATCTCATCAGCTCGCTTGCTCCGTGGCGGCTTGTCCTCATAGAGAGGATTTAGTCGTCACGGAGGACGCGACCATCCATAGGCCCATAGCGCCTAAAGATCACAGTAATTGACTGTCAGAGCAAATGACAACGTTAGTGCCGCTCCTAAGACGATGACACTGTGCTGCAAGGAAAGGAGTTATCGAACAGCTCAGCAGCTAACGGTAGCTACTCTCCCGTGAGGTTGCCTTGGGATCGTGGTTCCTCGTGCACTGTTTCGCTCCCAGCCGTGCCAGTTTGTTATCCATGTGGACTTTCAGCATGGCGTGCACAGCTGGTGCCATGCCCCGCTGCCGCTTCTTAGGGAACCCTTGCGACGAAGGCTGTTGTGCTGTTTGAGCGGCATAATCCTCTGATATGGCCGCCGATAGAAGCAGCATTCGGTAACCTCCCGATATCACGGCCGACTAACGGGCATAATAGACATCAACGATTGGACAAATGCAAAATCCTGTTGACACGCTCATAGGCCATCGATAAAGTCTGAGCCACTTAGCCTTTGCGCCAGAACCCAGCCATGCAACTTGCAACCCCCACCGACACTCGGAAAGCGGAAATCGGGAGAGTTGTACAGACTGAGCAAGATATTGCATCACTGCAGCTGCACCTGAAGGAATTGATTGATGGGGCTGTATTTAAGAGCAGCCATCGCAGCGGCCAGTTTCTGAAATATATCTTAGAACAGGCAATCGCGGGTCACTTCGAATCCTTGAAGGAGCGCGTAATTGGCGTCGAAGTGTTTGGACGCTCTCCGTCTTATGACACGGGTGACGATGCGATTGTTCGGGTCACGGCGAGCGACGTTCGACGCCGCCTTTTGCAACACTATGGCAAGTATGGTGCGACCTCCGAGTTTAGGATTATCCTCCCTTTAGGGTCTTACATTCCGGAGATCATTCGTAGGCCTCACACTAAGGTGGACCTGCACGAGCCGGATGCAGGACAACATCACCAGTCTAAGGTGGGGTGGCAGGGACTGCCTACAGCGCACACAGAGTCCCAGAACTTGATTTCTTCTGCCGATCCGACTCAGGAATCTCGAACCTCAAGGATTCGGAGCGGGATTCCCTGGATGCGCCTCGGCTTTGTTCTCACTGCCCTCAATCTCATTGTGGGCGTTGCCATGTTCTGGACCACTCATGCTTCTAAACCGGCAAGCGTGCCGGCCGCTGTCCTTCCATGGTCGACATTTTTCAATTCTCCAAATTCAACGCACGTGATCACCAGCGACCCCAACATTGCGGAGATTCAGGGATTCACGGGTGGCCAAATCTCGGTATCCGATTATGCTAATCACAAGTACATTCCCGAACCGAATACGCTGACACCCGACATTGATCGGTTCTGCCGCGTCATCCTGCGAGGGGATAAGGCTGCCGCCGTGGACACGGTGATCGCTGTAAATATTGCGCAGATAGCTCAGGCCAGCTTGAGAAAGATTAAGGTGCACGGCGCCCGAAACATTCAGCTCTCAGACCTGAAAACCGATGATAACTTTATTCTCCTGGGGAGCCCGCGTTCAGACCCCTGGTCTGCTCTTTTCAGCGATGAGCTGGACTTCAGGTTTGTCTTTGATAAGGATTCGGGGCAGGAGATCATTCGCAACGTTCATCCGCACCCGCATGAGTTGCCGTCGTACATCCCGACGGCTCCCGGTTGGGCTACGGGGCAATCGTTCGCCCTCATTGCGTTTGTTAAAAATCCCGATCAAAACGGGCATGTCCTCCTCTTGGCGGGGGAGAATCGCGAAGGCACCGAAGCGGCTGGAAGACTCGTCACCGACTTGGCTCGTCTTTCGGACGCGTTGCAGAAATGTGGTGTTCCTCCTTCTGGTCCACTCCAACACTTCGAGCTGCTGTTGCGCTTAAATATGATGGCGGGTTCCCCAAACAACGTCGATGTCGTGGCCTGTCATGTTTTGCCGGGAACGTCTGTCCATTGACGATGCCAATTTCATAATTTTGAATTCACTCTTGTAGCCCCACCGGGCATAAACTAAGACCAAAGCACCAAGGACGTAATCGACCGGCCCGGTCGCAACCTGTCGGTCCCCCCTAAAGATTCCCATAGGCAACCAGCGGGACTCTGTGGCGAGCTCTCCGAAATGGTCGAATTGTCAGGCGCGTTTTTTGAAGAGAGCGCTTCGTGGGTTCTGCGACAGCTATTCCCGAGAGCAACAAAAACTGCTCGATCGAGAGCTTTGGCCCGACAACTCGATTCCGAGCACTGGAAGCGGACAGGTCCAAGAGGACTTTCGCAATATGTTCAGGTTGATGTCCAGTGTGGTGGAAATGCACTAGGTGGAGAAGCGCTCTCCCGCGCTACCGGCGCTATGCAGGATGCGCTGCTCGAGACCGCCCAAAGCAAGCTTTTGTGAATGGCATCGTGAACACCGTTGCAGATTACATGCATGAGGCGATAGCTGAGTTTCGAATACTGGGATTCTGCGTCGATTGCGAAGTCTCGAATATGGCATCACATGGATGACCGATAAAGGCGACTGCATCAAACGCGTTAAGGCCTGATGACCGTGCCGTCCCGTCGCCGCGTGGTCCCCCAGGAATAATCGAAATTTGGCGGACCAGCAGGAATCGGGAATTTCGCCGCGAGCTTTTCGTCAACCTCGATGCCCAGGCCTGGCTTCTCCTGGGCCAGCATGTAGCCGTTCTTGACTTCGGGGCAGCCCACAAATACCTCCTGCGTCTCTTTCGGGAAACCGCTCCCTTCGTGGACGCCAAAGTTGTAGCTCGCCAGCTCGAGTGCCAGTTGCGCGGCGTGCGCCAGTGGCGACGCGTCACCCGGCCCGTGCCAGGCGGTACGGACGCCGAAGAACTCGCTCAGCGCGGCGACTTTGCGCGCCGGACTCAAACCGCCGATCTGCGAAATGTGGATGCGGATGAAATCAATTAGCCGCTCTTTGATGAGTGGCACGTATTCGTGCTGTGTGTTGAACAGTTCGCCCATAGCCAGCGGCGTGTTCGTCTGCTGACGCAGCAAGCGGAAATGATCATTGTCCTCCGGCGGGAGTGGGTCTTCCAGAAAAAACAAGCGATAGGGTTCGAGCGACTTGCACAGGGTGATCGCTTGATTCAACGTCACGCGCTCGTGCACGTCGTGGAGAAGCTCGACGTCGTCGCCGAGCTTAGTGCGTAGGTGTTCAAATAACTTCGGCACCAGCCGCACGTACGGCGCGGGTTCCCAGATGTCTCTCGGGCGGGTCGGGCCGACTACTTCATTCCGGTCGCCCCCGGGATCCGGCGCGTTGCCGCGGGCACCGTAGCCGGCATAGCCGGGTGTCGCAACCTGCACGCGCACATGGCGGAAGCCCTGCTCCATCGCCCGCCGGGCGCTCTCTTCCACTTCGGAAAAACTGTTGCCGCTGGCGTGAAAGTAACAGTCTGCGCCGTGCCGCACCTTGCCGCCGAGCAATTGATAGAGCGGCATCCTTGCGCGTTTGGCTTTGATGTCCCAGAGGGCGATGTCCACGCCACTTATCGCATTGAATAACACCGGGCCGTTGCGCCAATAAGAACTCACGTAACTCGATTGCCAGATGTCCTCGATTTCGTCGACGTTGCGCCCGATCAAAAAGGGCTTCAGATACTGTTCGAGAGCCGTCTGAACGACAAGCGCACGTTGCGTAAAGGTTGCGCAGCCCCAGCCGACGAGGCCCGGCTCCGTCGTTTCGACTTTCACGACGACCAGCCGGATACGATTCGGCGCCGTCAGGATCGTTTTGATATCGCGGATCTTCACCGGCGCGGTGCCTGTCACTGCTTGGGCGTAACCGGCATCTAGTTTTGACGCGAGAACTCCGGCCAGCAATGGTGTGGACGCGAGCAGGGAAGCTCCACTAGCGAAGGCGAGAGAGCCTATTGCGTCACGACGGTTCATATTGGTGCCTCCGTGAAACTCGACCGCACGGCCACTTAGCATGCAGCCTGGTGGACCGTCCTCCGAGAGTGTAACGGCTCAGGCAGAAAGAAAAACGCTCCGGTGCCGAGGGGAGCCGGTTCAGATATGATCGGCTGCCGTCTGGGCCAAGAACCGCGAGCGCTTGTTCGCACCCGGCGGACCGCTTGGTCTACTCGTTGCGAACTTTGTGCGCGCGGCTCTCCAACTCGGAGTTCTTGGTCGACGTCGGCGCGGATCAGAATGCCTTAGCCCTCTCTGCCAGCAGGTGTGGGAGGCGGTTCCGCTCATTCTCGGAGGAGAATTGCTGCCCGTTGGCCGACGCCACGCACGCTACAACCAATGGGATCAGACATGGTATAAACCACCGATGAGCCCACGATCTGGTTTGCATGACTTGGTCCTCCCGTTCAATGCTGAATTGCTCTCCTGCCACCCCTGCGTCGACATATCCTACCTCAAGTTGCTGAGGATGCCGCAGGGCCCGAGCCTGATCACGCCACTACACTCTATCTTGTGACTGTGAAGCTCGAAGGAGTCTCGGTTGTGAATCACAAACTATCCCGAAGAATGATGTTGAAGGGTACGAGCGTCGCCGCTTTGGCCCTGCACGGCAGTGACATCGCCGCCGGCATTCCGGCGTCGCTCTTTGAAGGAAACCACACCCCAAAGATTTGCCTCGAGGCGGGAATGGGTGATTTGCCTCCTGCGCCGGGCGGTGTTGCCAGCGATGAGGTAGTCGCGGCAGCCTCGCGCAGGATCAAGCAGCTCGGCGTGGATCATGTGATTTCCAGCGGGGCCGGATTCCTTGGGAAGAAGGCAAGCTCAAGGACATGAGATACCGTGGCTTCGCGGGAGCGGTGATCGACACCTCCGTGCGTGACACGCCGCAGATTCGCAAACTTCAATTCCCGGTCTTCACCCGCGGCGTAGTTCCGTCCACCACGATCAATCACTATCGGGTCGTCGGGATCAACGTGCCGGTGACCTGTGCGGGCGTGTTGGTGAACTCTGGCGACATTGTCGTGGCCGACGAGGACGGCGTGGCTGCTGTCCCTCGCGCGCGGCCGGCGGAAGTACTCAAGAAAGCTCAGGAGCTCGACGACACGGAACACCGGATGCTCCCGTTCATCGAAAAGTTCCGCCTGATCAAAGAGGCCGTGAAACGGTTCGGGAGAATCTAATTATCCGTGAGCAACAAACAAATCTAGCAGTTTGCGATATTGGCACGCGTTTGCTGTTGGCTTGCTCCGCGCCGGTGGGTTCCGTAGGACGCACCAGCGTATTGCGCATTTCAACTTTCGTCTTGGGTTCACTCCTCATGGGTTGGAGCCTTCTCGCGCAGGATGTCGATCCGGGGCGCAGATCCTTTGAAAATCGCTGCGCGCCATGCCATGGCGACGATGGCAACGGAGGCCCAATGGGGCCCCCGATCACATCCCGCCTGGCTACGCGCGACGGACAGCAGCTTGCCGCACTGATTCGTCAGGGCCTGCCCGCGCGAGGAATGCCTCCAAGCCAAGTCGCGGTTCCGGAGATGGCCGACTTGCTGAGGTTTTTGCGCACGATTGAACGGCGCGCCTCGGGAAGGATTGTAGCGCACGTAAAGGTTCAGACGATCGCAGGCAAAAGACTGGAAGGGCAGGTGCTTGGCGAAGGTTTCGAGGACCTGCAACTACGAACCGATGATAAGCGCATCCACTTGCTGCGGCGCGAGGGAGATCTCTTTCGAGAGGTTACTTCCGAGACGAACTGGCCAACCTACAACGGCAATCCCGAGGGGAACCGCTACACCACGCTCACACAAATCAACAAGGATAATGTTACAAGGCTTGCGCCCAAGTGGGTGTTTATGATTTCGGGGGCAGGACGCCTGGAGGTGACGCCAGTTGTCGTGGACGGCATCATGTACGTAACCGCCCCCAACCAGTGCTACGCGCTGGATGCCGGGACTGGCCGCGAGCTCTGGCATTACGAGCGGCCACGCACACGAGGTATGGCTAGCGATTCCGGGGTCAACCGCGGAGTAGGAGTGGCCGGCGACCGCGTTTTCATGGAGACCGATCACGCCCACATTATCGCGCTGGACCGCTTTACTGGCGATCTCCTCTGGGACACGGAGATCGCGGACTGGCACAAGAACTACTTCGCCACTTCTGCGCCGCTTCCCGCGGGCCACCTCGTTGTCTCTGGAGTTTCCGGTGGCGAACATGGCGCCAACGGGTTCGTTGCCGCCTTTAGTCAGGACAGCGGCAAGGAAGTGTGGCGGTTCTGGACCGTACCGAAACGCGGCGAGTCGGGCTCGCAGACCTGGCAAGGCAAGGACATCGATCACGGCGGTGCACCAACGTGGTTCACCGGCAGCTATGATCCCCAACTCGATATCGTCTACTGGCCTACCGGCAATCCCAGCGAGGAATACAACGGCGATCGCCGCGTCGGAGATAATCTTTATTCAGATTGCATTCTGGCCCTAGACCGCCAGACCGGCCAACTCAAATGGTATTACCAATTCACTCCGCACGATCTTTGGGATTGGGACGCCACGGAAACGTCCGTTCTGGTGGACGCCGACTGGCAAGGCCAGCTCCGCAAACTCATACTGCACGCCGACCGCAACGGCTTCTTTTATGTTCTTGATCGCTCTAACGGAAAACTCCTCCTGGCAAAACAGTTCATCAAGAAGCTCACCTGGGCAAGCGGGATCGGATCCGACGGCCGCCCGATCAAGCTGCCGAACCAGGAGCCGACCGAGGCCGGCACCAAGGTGTGCCCTTCTCAGGATGGAGCGACCAACTGGTTCTCGCCTTCCTTCAACCCCTTTACTAGCTTGTATTACGTACAGACGTTCGAGAAATGCAGTATCTACACCAAGAGCGAGGCTGGAGAGTGGGAAGCAGGCAAGTCGTATCTGGGCGGATCGCAACGCATGGCTCCCGATCCAAAGCCGCAGAGGGTTCTGAAGGCCATTGACATCCACACCGGCGCGATTGCTTGGGAACTAACGCAGCCTGGACCCGCGCTTTCTTGGGGCGGCACGCTAACCACGGCGAGTGGGCTGGTTATCTTTGGTGAAGAAGGCGGGGGCTTGATGGCGGCAGACGCGATGACAGGCAAGCCTCTATGGAGTTTCCAAACCAACCACACCTGGAAGGCGTCGCCGATGACCTACATGTTTGACGGCAAGCAGTATGTAGCGGTCGCTGCGGGGTCGAACATCATCGCATTGGCGATCCAGGAATAGCTATGCCGCAGCTCCTTGAAGGCGAAGTCCGCGACAGTGATGGAGCGAATCAGGCTGTTGGCAGCAAGGTGTCTATATAAAGTGTCTATATACTGACACTGCCATCAGCCTGTCGGACACACGGACAGTTAGTTTCCTTCCATAGCTAACTAACCATTTGCAAACCTCGGCTTAGCGCCAAGGCGACGTTTGGAAAGCCGCATGCGACTATTCGAACTGACGTAGCCGCCGCCAGGTTGGTCTGCGGTGCCATAACAGCTCTCGGTGGGATCGGCCATACCTTGCCTTTCCTGATCCCAAGGTTCCACGCAGGGATGACGATAGCTTTTCTCGTTGTTCCAGTTGAACTCGCTGTAATCATCTGGATTCGACATCGATACATGGAGACGCCAATCATGTCGGCTGCAACGCAGGTGGCGCTGGGAGGAGCCTTGGTCCTTGGGACTGGAGTGATGATTGGCAGTTCTTGAAAGTGGGCAGGGCGAGTAACTTTCGGTCTGCATAGCCTTTTCTGAGCATCGAAGTGTAAGAAGGCGGAGGGCGAATGAGATACGAGGCAACCGCGGTTGGCGACAGAGTTGCGGCACTGAAGGAGGCCCGGCACTTGAATGCCGTCCCCAAATCACCAGTGCGCAGATTCCCCCTAGGGTTTCTGACGGGATCGGCGGGCGCACGCCTCGTGTGGCTTGTCGCGCTTTTTGGTCTCCCTTTACTTCTTTCCGCACAGACGATCCACTATGCGAAACCTCCGAATGTGAAGAATGGACAGAAGATTTACAACGGCGGCTGCATTGCGTGTCACGGGAGCGAGGGGAAGGGTGCTCCCATGGCGAATACGGTTTTCAAGCGGCCCGATACGTTTCCGCAATTTACGGACTGCGCTGGCACGACGCCTGAGCCGAACAGCGCCTGGAAGGCAGTGATCACGCATGGCGGGCCATCGCGTGGGTTCTCGCAGATTATGCCTGCGTTCGGGGATCTGCTGACGGACGCGGAGATCAACGATGTGATCGCGTACATGCGCAGCCTTTGCAAGAATGTCCATCACTTTCCGCTAGGTGAATTGAATTTGCCAAAGGCCCTGGTTACGGAGAAGGCGTTTCCAGAGAACGAGATTCTGATTACCACGGCGGCGAGTGCTTCGGGGGTGCCGTCGTGGACTACGGACATCATTGATGAACGAACGATCATTGACGCACGGACGCAGCTTGAAACCGATGTTCCGGTGAACTATGCGGACCAGGCGCACAACTGGACGGCGGGGTTTGGAGACATTACGCTGGCGCTGAAGCGCGAGATGTTTTCCAGTCTGCGGACTGGTTCAATCCTAAGTCTGCAGGGCGGTTTTTTGCTGCCGACCGGGGACAGCAAGCGAGGGTTCGGTGCGGGGACCGCGCAGTTCGAGCCCTTTGCGGCGTTCGATCAGCTGTTCAAGGAGAACACGTTTTTGCAAACCCAGTTGGGGGCGGACCTGCCGTTTGATACGAAGGTGGCTCCGCGCAGCATGTACTGGCGGGTCGCGGTAGGGCAGGCGATGGCTCAGGACCACATGCTGGGACGGCTGTTTTCGCCTATGGTTGAGTTTCTGGCGGTACGTGATTTCGCGCCGGGGGCAAAAACCACTTGGGATATTCTGCCGGAAATGCAAATCACCATAAGCAGGCGGCAACACGTGCGGATAGGTTTTGGAGTGAGGGAGCCGCTCACGAATACAGCAGGGCGAACGCCGCATGTGCAGTTCTATCTGCTCTGGGACCGGGCGGATGGAAAGTTATGGCAAGGTTGGCGATGAGACTCCGTTGGGGTAGTGCGGTTGTTCTAGGGCTCGCAGCGATCGGGAGTACGGCAATGCTGCGCGGTCAGTCGCAGACAGAGAACGCGAAGGGCGACAAGACGCCTCCGGGGACTTTTTTTCTAACATCGGATCGCTGTGTGGCTTGCCATAACGGGCTCAAGACGAGTGCGGGCGAGGATATTTCGATCGGATTCGATTGGAGCGCGAGCATTATGGCTAACTCGGCCCGCGATCCCTATTGGCAAGGAAGCGTGCGGCGGGAGTCAATCGATCATCCGGAGTCGACGCAGGCGATCGAGGACGAATGCTCGATCTGCCATATGCCCGCGGTGCGGATGGCGGATCGGGATGCGGGGAAGCACACCAAGGTCTTTGCGAGCCTTCCATTGAAGAAGTTCCCCAATGGGGGCGCGGCAGCAGATGGGGTGACCTGCTCGGTTTGCCACCAGATTGCGAAGACGGGGCTGGGGACCGAGGCGACTTTCGTTGGAAACGTAGTAATCGCGAAACCGGTTCAGCAGAACCTGCGGCCCGAGTATGGGCCGTTCGACATCGACAAAGGGCACAAGACGGTGATGCACTCCTCGACGGCGACGTACCTCCCGACCAGGGGGGACCACATGCGCGATGCGGGTCTTTGCGGGAGCTGCCATACGCTCTACACTGCGGCACTTGGGCCGAAGGGCGAGAAGGTGGCGACGTTCCCCGAGCAGATGCCGTTCCAAGAGTGGCAGCATAGCGACTACGCGAACAAGCAGACCTGCCAGGACTGTCATATGCCGGTCGTAAACGAGGCTGTGGAGGTGACGGCGCTATACGGCCAGCCACGTGAGGGCGTGCACCGACATGTGTTTGTCGGATCGAATTTCGTAATGGAGGGGATGCTGCAAGACCATCGCGCCGAATTGGCGACAGAGGCCCAGCCCGAGGAAATGGATCGGGCGATGAAGCGCACGAGCGAGTTTTTGAAGACGCAAGCGGCGAAAGTGACAATTACCCGGGTGGATGCGACGTCGAATAGACTTGCCGTGGATGTGCATGTGGAGAATCTGGGGGGGCATAAGCTGCCTACGGCTTATCCTTCGCGGCGCGCGTGGCTACATTTTGTGGTGAGGGATGGCAATGGCGGCGTGGTGTTTGAGTCGGGTGCGCTCAAACCGGACGGGTCGATTGTGGGCAACGACAACGACGAAGACCCTCTGAAGTTCGAGCCGCACTATCGGGAGATTCGGAGTTCACAGGAAGTGGAAATTTACGAACCGATCCTGAAGGATTCGGAGGGCAAGGTTACAACGGGTCTGCTGCATGCAATCGGGTACTTGAAGGACAATCGGTTGTTGCCACACGGCTTCGATAAGGCCACTGCAAATAAGGATATCGCGGTGACAGGCGACGCGGCCGACGATCCGGGATTCACGGACAGCGGAAGCTCCGTGCGGTATGTGGTCGCGACCGGGAGCGCAACGGGACCGTTTAAAGTGGAGGCGGAGCTTTGGTTTCAACCTATCGGGTTTCGGTGGGCGCATAACCTGGCACCTTATAAGGCGGAGGAACCGCAACGAATGGTGCGGTATTACGAAGCGGCGGCGCGGAACTCGGCTGTGATGCTGGCTAAGGCAGAGGCTACTCGGTAAGGACTAAACCGGAAATCCTTTGGGAGATAGAACGAGCACTTCGCACATGCCATGGCCGAGGTCATAGAACTTCCACGGTTCGGTGACAGCTCGGCCATTCCGAACCGACTCCTGATCGACAAGCACTTCGATGGCCCGAAGGTTCCGCGCGAAGTAGCCAGCATCCGCGTAAGACTTGGCTAGCTTGGTCGGAGTAATCTTGGCGTAATGCTGAGTTGCTTCTGGCGAGCTGTGGCCCAGCCACTCCTGGAGCTCAAACAGAGTCATCGGCTCTTTGGCATTGAATAATTGCGAGGCGATGGTTGAACGTGCTCGATGGCTGGTGATTCTTCCCCGCACATCGTTTATTGGTATTCCAGCCTTTCGACATAGCATAGGAATGATTGAACTATCGAGATAACGCACGCTGACGCGCCTCATTTCCTCGAGAAAAAGAAAGTCCACTAGTTCTCCCGTCTTGGAGTCGGTTAGCTTTGACTGTGGAGGGCGCACTTTTTCCCAAGCGGCAATCGATTCTCCCACTCCGCTTCATGGGAATAGCTCCACTCGCTCTGCTTCGGCCAGCATCTCAGTGTAGTGGACGGCGAGATAGCGATAGAACGTGTGTAGGGCAGCGAGCCTCTGGTTTCAGGTTCGCACTTGGTTTCCGCGCGCGCCTTCAATCATGCCCAGGAACTCCAGGACTCGTTCCGAAATCAGATCGGGAAGTGTTAGGCGTGTAATCGGTCGCCGGCAGGCGGTTGCGATATAAACCAAGAAGAGCTCTAACGTGTCCCGGTAACTGCGCACCGATCCGGGCCGAAGCCCTTTCTGAACCTTAAGGTGGTCTTCAAAAAAGGCGAAAAGTATTTGACCGATGCCGCTCATTGGCTACCTCCCTTCGGCGCCAAGGGACGAAAACGTTCGCTCGCCTCCTGCAACAACTCTTCGGTGATGGTCAAATACACTGCGCTCGAGTTGGGATCGGTGTGACCAAGGAACGTCGCGAGATGCATAAGCCGACAGTTGGGGTCAATGCCCTGACGATACCAACGCAGCAAAGTGGCAACGGCGAAGGAATGACGGTTATGCCGACGACGGCATAATCGTCACACATTTGCAACGCGAGCGGTTACGTTGCGGCAGGAGTTGATCTCCCGACGTTGAGCGCAATGCCGGGCCACACCTCAATAACGATGACCATGCGATGCGTTCATCCGGCAGCAGAACAGAAGCGGTTGGCCGCTAGCGAACAAGCAGCGGGCACAAAAATGGGCACAGCGGGTCGGATAAAACTAATGGATCGCTCGGCTAAGTATTTGAAAAGCTTGGTCGGGGCGCCGAGATTTGAACTCGGGACCTCCTGCGCCCAAGGCAGGCGCGCTACCAGGCTGCGCTACGCCCCGACAAAGCGTGCCGCATCTATTCTAGTGTACTTTGCGATAGTGCCGCCACTTCAACCCGTAGAATGATTTCTTCGCTCGCGAAGTCGCCGGTCTGCGGCTCTTCCATTCACATCCGCTTCGCGTGGCCTCGCGAAACGTGCTAGGGTTTGTTGAAGAAAAGGAGGGAGTATGCCGGCGCCGATCGAACTCGAAGTAAACGGCAAGAGATTCCCCGTTCAATACCCTCCGGATACCTCCCTGTTGACGGTGCTGCGCGATGAACTTGGCCTGACCGGTGCCAAGTATGGCTGCGGAGAAGGACAGTGCGGCGCATGCACCGTCTTGATTGAAGGCGCGCCGCGCCGTTCGTGCCAGGTCCCGGTCAGCGCAGGAGTGGGAAAATCAATTACAACTATCGAAGGGCTGGAAAAAGAAGGCCTCCTGCATCCCGTGCAGCAGGCTTTTCTCGACGCGGACGCTTTCCAGTGCGCTTTCTGCACTCCAGGAATGATCATGAGCAGCGTCGCGCTCCTGCAAGCGAAACCCAATCCAACATCCTCTGAAATTATCCAATTCCTGCAGGGGAATATCTGCCGTTGCGGGACGCATCCGCGCATCATTGACGCGGTGCATCAAGCCGCAAAAACGATGCAAGTGGGTCGGCCGTGAGCGACTCCACGAACAATCTCTTCCTGGAACCGGAGCGCTATGAATTCTGCGCCGCCCCCATCCATCACTTCGAATTGGATCGCCGCGATTTTTTCAAACTCCTCGGCGCGGGCATCACCGTTTTTGCCGTTGCGAAAAATTCCTCCGCGATGCAGGAAACGGCTCCCGGACCGCGCTCTTTCCACAGCCAAGAGCTCCCCAAAGGGATCACCTCCTGGCTGCACGTCGGTGAGGACGGCACAGTGACTGGATTCACCGGGAAAGTCGAGATCGGCCAGAATATCCGCACCTCCCTGGCACAGACCATTGCCGATGAGCTGCGCGTCCCTTTCGAAAGCGTGCGCATGGTGGCGGGGGATACGGCACTCACGCCGTTTGACGCCGGCACCTTCGGCAGCCGAACGACGCCCACGATGACCCCACAGTTTCGCCGTGTGGCAGCCGCCGCGCGCGATTTGCTTATCGGCATTGCGGCGAAAGAATGGAACGTTGCACCTGAGGGGCTAATCGCCGCTGGTGCAAAAATCGGTGATCCCGCTTCAGGTCGATCGCTGCGATATGCCGAGCTCGCGCGCGGCAAGACGCTGGTACAAAATCTGCCTGCGGACGATCCCGTCACACCGGCGGCGCAATGGAAAATTGCCGGCAAACCGGTTCCAAAGGTCGATGGCCGTGCCTTCGTTACCGGTCGTCACCAGTACACGCCGGATCTGCGCCCGGCCGGGATGCTCTATGGCAAAGTCCTGCGCCCGCCGTCGTTCGGCGCAACGCTCCTTTCTTGCGATGATAGCGTCGCAAGAGCGATGGTGGGCGTGGTGATCGTCCGAGATGGTGATTTCATTGGCGCAGCCGCGCCCACCGAGTGCGAAGCACAAAACGCCGTTGCTGCGATTCGCGCCCAATGGAAAGAAGTCCCGCAGATTTCGAACGAAGAACTCTTTGCGTATCTCAAGGAAAAGGCCTCGAGCAGTTCCGAAGCTCGCCATCGCAATCAGAAAGGTTCCGTGAACGACGGCCTCGCTAGTGCCGCGCATCGTTTGGATGCGACGTACACCGTTGCTTATATCGCGCACGCCCCACTCGAACCGCGTGCTGCTGTCGCCGAATTCACCGCGGGGAACTTGACGGTTTGGACGGGAACGCAGCGGCCCTTTGCTGTCCGCGATGACCTGGCTGCCGTATTTCATATTCCCGAAAGCAGCGTTCGCGTGATCGTGCCGGACACTGGTTCCGCGTATGGCGGAAAGCACACCAGCGACGCCGCGCTGGAGGCCGCTCGCTTGTCCCGCGCGGCTGGGCGTCCCGTGAAAATCGTTTGGACGCGCGAAGAAGAATTTACCTGGGCCTATTTTCGTCCCGCCGGCGTCATCGAGGTTAAGAGCGGCCTCGCAGGCGACGGCACGCTCACTGCATGGGAATTTCACAACTACCATTCCGGTTCGTCAGGAATCGAAACTCCCTACGACGTTCCCAATCAGCGAACCGAATATCATCCAGTTCCCCTCGTATTGCGGAGCGGCTCCTACCGCGGGCTGGCCGCCACGGCGAATCATTTTGCTCGCGAAACACACATGGATGCGCTGGCACGAGCGGCAAAATTAGACCCACTCGAATTCCGCCGCAAGAACCTTTCCGATTCGCGTCTGCGCGCTGTGCTGGACGCTGCTGCGAAATCCTTCGGCTGGCCGCGAAAGAAATCGCAGAAAGGGCAGGGTTTCGGTCTTGCCGCCGGGTTTGAAAAGGGCAGCTATGTCGTCACCTGTGCGGAAGTCGCCGTCGACCGCACATCTGGCGCCGTGCACGTCGTTCGCCTGGTGGAAGCATTCGAATGCGGCGCCATCGTCAATCCCGACGGGCTGCGCAACCAGGTCGTCGGCGCGATGATTCAAGGTCTGGGCGGCGCGCTTTTCGAAGCCATCGAATTCGAAAACGGCCGCATCAAGAATTCGCATTTCGCGAACTATCGCGTTCCACGATTCCGCGATGTTCCTGAAATCGAGGCCGTCTTGCTCGATCGTAAGGATCTGCCGCCCGCCGGCGCTGGCGAGACGCCCATCATGGCCGTGGCGCCGGCTATCGGCAACGCCATCTTCGACGCCACCGGCGTTCGCCTCAACAGTTTGCCGCTGGTCCCGAATGGATTGCGTCGAGTCTGAAATCCTCGCGCAAGGAACGCCCCGCAATCAGACCGTCTTGTCTTTCGAATAGCAGAGCGATTCGAGATTGCACGCCGTGCATTTCGGCTTGCGTGCGTGGCACACGCGCCGGCCGTGCCAGATCAGCTGGTGGGAGAATCGAATCCACTTTTCCCGCGGAATAACTTGCATCAAATCCTGCTCCACCTTTTTCGGATCGTCATTGCCCGTCAAATCCAGCCGCTTCGAGAGCCGCAGCACATGCGTATCCACCACGATCCCGCTCGTGATCCCATACGCCGTTCCGAGAACGACGTTGCCCGTCTTTCGCGCCACGCCCGGCAGCGTCAATATTTCTTGCATCGTTCGCGGCACTTCTCCACCGAATCTCTCAAGGATCGCCTTGCTCGCGCCCATCACGGACTTCGTTTTGTTTCGGAAAAATCCTGTTGGCCGGATCTCCATCTCCAACTCGCTCGGCGTGGCATACGCGAAGGCCTGCGCATCGGGATATTTCTTGTATAGCGTTTCCGCCACCTGATTCACGCGCACGTCCGTGCATTGCGCCGAGAGAATTGTGGAAACCAGCAATTGAAATGGATTCTCGTGCTTCAACTCGCAGGTCGCGTGCGGATACGCTTCTTCCAGCTTCGCAAGAATCGCCGATACGCGCTTAGAATCCGTCCCCGCGGCGCGCCCGGTCCTGTCTGCCTTTGCTTTCCGCGCGGGCTTCGGTGCTCGTTTCGCCGGCGCAGTCCGCTTCTTAGCGGCCGTTTTTTTCTTCGCTTTGTGTGCCATGGGAGCCAAAACTATAACATGGAGGAAAGAGCGCCGAGCAATCTGCGGAAAGCCTTCCCGCGATGACTGAATTGATTTTTCTCTTCCGCGGAAAGCTCCGCAAACGTTTTCTTCAGGGCAGGGAAGTAGAAAACCGGGTCATATCCGAATCCTCCCGCACCTCGCGGTGATTCCAATATTTTTCCGTCCACGCGATCCGTCACGACGGCGATCGAGCGTCCTTTCTCCGCCAGCGCAATCGCGCAAACAAAATAGGCAGCGCGCTCATTCTCCGCCTTACCCTGCATCTCGTCTAAGAGTTTTTCGATCCGCCGGGAGTTCGTCGCTTGCGGCCCCGCATATCTCGCGGAGTGTACCCCGGGCTTGCCCCCCAGCGCCGGCACGACTAGTCCCGAGTCATCCGCAAACACCATCCCGTCACGAACCCGCGAATAATGCAGCGCCTTGCCCGCCGCATTTTCCGCAAAAGTCGGAGCACTCTCCTCAAAGGCAGGCAGTTCATCGAATCCCGACAACACTTCCAATGCAACGCGAAGCGACGGCGCTGCCGCCGCCGTGAGCACGCGATATTCCCCAAGTTTTCCTGGATTCGACGATGCCAGGTACAGCTTAGCGGGCGCGCGCACTGAATTTTGCCGGCAGAATGGCGCGCTGCTCGTCCGTCAAGCGGCGGATGCCCGCGGCCGCCAGCGCCAGCAGGTCCTGCATCTCGCTTCCCGTGAACGCGCGTCCTTCTGCGGTAGCCTGAATCTCCACGAAATGCCCGGTCCCCGTCATGACCACATTCATATCCACTTCCGCGCGCGAATCTTCCTCGTATGCCAAATCCAGCAGCGCGCGGTCATCAACAATTCCCACGCTTGTCGCCGCCACCGAATCCATCAACGGCGACCGCTTCAAAATTCCCGCCGCCACCAGACGTTCGAACGCCAGCGCCAGTGCCACGAACGCTCCGGTAATCGATGCCGTCCGCGTTCCGCCGTCCGCCTCAATCACGTCGCAATCCACCCACACCGTGCGATCACCCATCGCCTCCTGATCTGTCACGGCGCGCAGCGATCGCCCGATCAATCGTTGAATTTCCAGCGTTCGTCCGGATTGTCTTCCTTTCGTCGCCTCACGTGGAGTCCTCTCTTCCGTTGCGCGCGGCAGCATTCCATACTCGCTCGTAACCCATCCCTTGCCGCTGCCTTTCATAAAATGAGGGACGCCGTCATCGACGCTCGCCGTGCAAATCACGCGCGTCTTTCCCAGTTCGATCAACACGCTGCCTTCGGCCGTGGAAATATAGTCCGGCGTAATCTTCAGCGGACGCATCTGGTCCGTGGTCCGCCCGTCAGCTCGCACTCTTCCTCCCGCACTCATCTTCCGCACATCCCAATCTTCTACGGCTTGCGATCAGGCTGCGCCAGTTTGCCGGGCGCTTTGTCCGGTGTCAACTTCGCCGATGCGGCTGCTGGCGCAGTAGCCGGTGCCTTCTCCGCGCCCGCTGCCGCAACTGTGGGCTTCGCAGGAATAGCAGCCGGCTTGGTCGTGACCACGAACGCGCCCTTCAAGTCCAGATGCCCCGCCAGCGTCTCCGCTTCCTGCCCATGAATCAGGATTTTCAGCCGCCGCACCTGCGGCACGTTTGCTTCCAGTGTTCGCGCGATGGAATCCACCGCCATCTGTTCGCTCGCAATCCCAGAAGGCACCGAAGTCGCCAGCGCTTCCGAAAAATCCGCGATCCCTGTTCCATCCGGCAATAAATAAAACGCCAGCAGCACCGCATCCGGCGGCAGCGTCCGCAACTCCGCGTCCACCGGCCCAGCCAGCAGGGTGTTCAGCACTTGCTTCGAACGCAGCACCGGATCGTTCGCCAGCGGCAGCTCCACCGTCACCGGCACCAGCGTCGAATCCATCGCGTCCGATGCCCAGTAAAGTTTTGTCCTTACGCGTGGATCGCCCGGATTGACTGTGATCGGTTGCGCCAATTCCCGCCGCGCCTGCTCTTCGCTCTGTTGCTGCAGTCGCGCTGCGCGTTTCACTCGCCTCCGCAAGATCGGAAAATAGATCGCCGCGCCGAGGACCACAAAAATCAATCCGGCAATCACCATGAATTTCCAGCGCGGCGTCACGGCAACGTCCCCGGCACGTTCGCGACCACATACGAAGGTTTAAACGCCGCCGCGCCGCGCGCGATCGCATCCGCCACGCCCGGCGCCATGCGGTCCAACTCGGCGCGGTCCTCCACGACGATGCTCGAAATCTCCACAGCGATCGCAGGCGCCGCCGTCGTTCGAAGCTGCCGCACCGCCGCCGTCAGCGCCGTATCCGGTGAGCCCTTGAATCGCTGCACCAGCATCCCCTGCACCAGATCGCCGAACTTTTTGCTTAATCCGAGAAACGGCGTCTGCGCCCGGTCCCACGGAATCAACCCGTTCGCTTCCGTCACCGCCGCCAAATCTGAATTCACATACACGCGCACCGTCCCCGGCAATCCCGTCGATGAAATGTGCAGCGTCACAAACACCGCGCCGCGCTGCGCATTGGCAATCGCAGACCTGTCGTCGAACGATGGATTCTCATTTCCCTGCCGCGTCAGCACCACTTGAAATCCCGTGAGCTCCAGCGCTCGTCGCACCTGCGTCGCAAGGTCCAGCACGATCTCGCTCTCGCGAATCCCGCCCGTGCCTCGCGCTCCCGGGTCCGTCCCGCCATGCGCCGGATCCAGCACCACGATGTTCAGACCGCTCCGTTGCGCCGGCGCTCCAAACGGAGATGCAACCTGCGCCTGCACTCCGCCCAGCGGAGAAATTACGGCAGGTGTGCCAGGCGCTTGTGCGGGACACCGCGCGGAATGGACCATCGTCGCGCCCGCCAGCGCCAGCGAACCCGCGCCTGCCAGAAAGAAAATCCGCATTCTAATCACATTTCGCACGTCAAGCAGCATATCAAATCTGTCAGCCAATCCATGCCACTCGCAACTTTGTCCCGCAACGGAAAAGGAACGGCCTCTCGGCCGCCCCTCTCATCCTGAATTGTGCTGCCCGCGAAACTAGCGCTTCGGAGCTTGCTCGTTTTCCAAAGGTTTAAGGTTTGCCTTTTGGAGGGAAGCATTCATGCTGACAATGTCCTCTTTCTGCAGCGCGGTCCACTTTGCCAGCACTGCCTCCGCGCTCGCCTCCCACTTCTCGCTTGCCGTTGCCGCATCCGCCGTCGGCGCAGCGTCCGCACTCTCCACAATCGTCAGCATTCCGGTGAGCGCCGCCGCAACTTTTGGCAGAGGCGGATTTATTTCCCCCGGCACGGCCAGTCCAAACAGCCCAAAAGCAGGATTGCTTTCCGCCTGGGTGAGCACTTCGATCTTCTGTTCCAGCGCCGCAAGCGCTTGCTGCAGCTCCGCGTTTCCGCTGGACTCTTTCTTGCGCGCCTCGATCTGTTTCCGCAGTTCGCCCGCCTGCTGCAGCGCGGATGAAACTTCTCCCAGTCTCGCCGCGAGCCTTGAAGCCAGCTCAAACTGCCGCACCAGCTCTGCCTGCATTGCTTTCACGCGCGGATCCATCTTGATCGTCAGCGGTTGCGTACTGCTCTTGCCGTTTGCAGTGAGCCTGACAATGTAGCTGCCCGGCGCCGCCAACGGTCCCGCCGGCCCCCAGTACGTTGCATGAACGCTCTGCGACAGCGGATACCGCAAGTCCCAGACGAAACGATGCATGCCCGCTTCCGCGGAGAGCGGCTGAGGATCGCGCACCCACTGCACCGGAAACTCCACGTCCTTCGGATCGGTCTTGCGCAATTTGTCGTTGCTTGCAAATCGCCGCACGAGTTTTCCTTCCGAATCAAGAATTTCCAGTTGCACCGGGCCGGCAGTTTTTTGCTTCAAGTAATAATCCACCGCCGCGCCGTCCGGAGGATTGGAAGCAAGCGCTTCATCCATTGGCACCGGAGTTCCTTGATCGCTGCCCGGCCGCACGCGGTACGCCGCTCCCGGACGAAACAGCCAGGCATCCGCCGCGGAAACGTGTGCGTCCATCTGCCGCAGCGGCGTCCCGTCATCGAGCACCCAGAACGATCGCCCGAACGTCGCGATCACCAAATCATCCTCATGCACCACCAGGTCGCGCACCGACGTCACCGGCAGATTCAGTTGCAACGGTTGCCAGTCGTCCCCGTCATCAAACGAAACGTAGACGCCTTTCTCCGTGCACGCATAGAGCAGCCCTTTTCGAACCGGATCTTCCCGCACGCAATTCAAAAAGCTTCCGTCAGGTATTCCATTCGAAGCGCTCTGCCACGTCTTGCCGAAATCTCGCGTGCGGTAGAGGTGCGCGCGGTAATCTTCCAGCCGGTGCCGGTCCACCGCCGCATACGCTGTCCCCGCATCGGAGTGCGACGCCTCGATGTGCGTCACTTTACTCCACGGCGTCAAGTCCGGCGGCGTAACATCGCTCCACGTTTTCCCTTCGTCCTGCGTTAATTGCACGAGCCCATCGTCCGTTCCCGCCCAGATCTCTCCTGCCCGCACGTACGACGGCCCAATCGTGTAAATCACCCCGCGCCGTATTCCCTTTGGGGCGTCCGCCGCCGTCGCCGCGTCCAGGCTCGCCGGCACTCCCGGATCCTCGCGCGTCAGATCCGGGCTGATGACCTGCCACGAATTCCCGCCGTCTGCCGTTCGAGACATAACCTGCGACGCGAAGTACAACACATGCTTGTCGATCGGCGAAAACACCAGTGGCAACGTCCACGTACGCCGGTACTTACCGGGGTGCGCAAGCGTCGGCGGCGTCTGTTGCGCCTGCTCGTCGCCAAAATCCTGACGCGCGACAAACCCTCCGTACACCACTCCCGGATTCAACGGGTCCGGCGCGATGTATCCATTTTCATCTCCCGCCTCCATCGGCCGCCAATCATGAAAATTGAGTGAACGGTACCTGCTCCGGCTCGGCGTCGCCGCGGACCCGCTGTCCTGCTGCGCGCCGTACACCCAGTATGGAAAACGATGGTCCGTAATCACGTGATAAAACTGTCCGGTCGGCTGGTTGTACCAAGAACTCCACGTCTCGCCGCCGTTGCACGTCACCAGCGTGCCTTGATCGCTGCTCAAAGCCATTCGCCGCGGCTCGTCCGGATCGATCCACAGCGCGTGGTAATCGTCACCGCCCGGCGCTCCCCGAAACGCTGTAAACGTTTTTCCGCCATCGCGCGACTTGTACATCGTGGTGTTCGGCAGATACACAGTCTCCGGATCCCTGGGATCCACGCTGACTTCCCCGAAATACCACCCCCGCTGCCAGACCCGCTTGTCATCCGAGACACGCTGCCAATTCTGTCCGCCGTCGTCCGATCGGTACAGCCCGCCTTCCTTCGCATCCACGATCAAGTAAATCCGCCGCGGATTGCTCGGCGCAACCGCAATTCCGATTCGCCCCAGCCCTTCGGAAGGCAATCCATGTCCCGTCACCTGCTCCCAATGGTCGCCGCCATCTTTCGAACGGTAGAGTCCGCTCCCCGCTCCATTCGAAGGCGGATAAATGCTCCACGGCGGCCGCCGTGTCTGCCACAGCGACGCATAAATTGTTTTCGTGTTTCCCGGTTCGAATGCCAGGTCAATCGCCCCCGTATTTTCATCGTGAAACAGAATTTTCTGCCAGCTTTTCCCTCCGTCGCTCGAACGAAAAACTCCACGTTCTACGTTCGGCCCGTACGCATGTCCCAGCGCCGCAACAAATACCTTGTTCGCATCGCGCGGGTCCACCAGGATCCGCCCGAGCTGCCGCGAATCGCTCAGTCCGATGTGCGTCCAGGTTTTTCCGCCATCCGCGGACTTGTACATCCCGTTCCCATAGGAAATCGAGCTGCGCATGTCCGCTTCGCCCGAGCCCACATAAATCACATTCGAATCCGAAGGCGCGACGGCAATCGCCCCGATCGATCCAATCGGCTGCGAATCGAAAATCGGTTTCCAGGTCCTCCCCGCATCGTCCGTTTTCCACACGCCGCCGCCCACACTCCCAAAATAAAAAACTTCCGGCTTCCCGCGCACTCCCGTTACCGCCAGCGTCCGCCCTCCCCGGAAAGGCCCAATAAGCCGCCATCGCAGTTCCTGAAATAGTTTTGGATCCACCTGCTTGGCTATGTCTGGCCCCCCAAAAAGTTCAGCAGATGCCAGCAATCCAAACAACAAAAACACGAACGCGAAAGCAAAGCGGCGGCCAGTCACAGTGGAATTCTCCAGTCGAACGGTAAGATGTCCCACGAATCGCTGAGTATATATCAGCATCAAAACAAAACCGCCCGGCTGTTTCGAAGCGGGCGGCAACCCCATCTTATGTTTCGAAATCGCGCTAGACCGCTTCCAACTCTTCGATCTCCCCGGCAACCACCGGCTTCGTCTTTCGAATCTTCAGCAATCCGGTCACTATGTAAACCAGAACTCCCGACGCGATAATCAGCACTCCGAACACCAGTCCGTTCATCCTCAGCACCGTTTCCTGTCCGCTCTCCACGATCGCCAGGCTCAGCAGCAGCAGGGGAAAAATCCCGCAGATAATCGCACCGGCCAACCCGCCCGGCACGCGAAATTCCCGCTTCAATTCCGGCTCGCGAATCCGCAGCACCACCAGCGTCACAAACTCCAGCATCAAGCTGGCGCCGTACAGCATAATGTCCAGCGTCACCAGCCGTTTGAACCCCAGCCCCAGGCACAACGCCCAGCATGTTGCGCACACGATGATCGCCACCCACGGCGCTTGCGTTCTCGCGCTCCGTTTCCCAAACACCTTCGGCAGCATCCCATCGCGCGCCATTGCCAGAGGCAGCCGCGAATAACTCATCACTAGCGCATTGAACATCCCAAACGCGCTCATCATCCCGCCAAGCACGATAAGAAACCGCAGCCATTCGAATCCCAGAATCTTTCCGCCCATCGCGCCCGCCACCGTTGCCCACGACCCGTCCCCGCCGAAAACGGAAGCGGGAATTCCCGTCAGGTATACCGCCACGAACGGCAGCACGTACGACAGTGCTACCAGCACCACGGCCGCTATCATCGCCCGCGGATACGTTCGCTGCGGCCGCTCCACTTCCTGCGCGATAGTCGAAGCGTTGTCCCAGCCCATGTAGTTCCACATCGCCACCAGCACTCCGCCCAGCAACCCCAGGCCCGTCGCTTCCGTCGCTCCGGCGTGTGCACTCCCCAGCGCGTTCAGCTTGAAAGGCGCCAGCACCACTACCAGCGCGAACGGCGCCGACAACAAAAAGAAAAGCCACAACGACGTAATTCCCACCACTCGAATCCCCGCCAGGTTCAGCGCCGCGCACGAGATCACCACAAACAATCCCGCATAAAACGCGTGATGCCCCTCGCCGAACCACGGCGACATCTGTTTCAGGTAAAACACAAACAGTGTCGGGTAAATCGCCATGTCAAAAATACTGGCGGCCAGCGACAGCCACGCTTCCTGAAATCCCCAGAAATTTCCCAGCCCGCGCCGCACCCACGCGTAATATCCGCCCTCCGCCGGCAGCGCGCTGGAAAGCTCGCCGATCATGAATGCCGTCGGCAAACACCACAGCACTGGAAGGAACAGCAAAATCAAAATCCCACGCCCGTATCCCGCACCATGAATAATTTCTTCCGTCCCGTACGTGCCGCCGGACACCATGAAAAATGTCGCCGCGACAAGCGGCCAGAGGGTCAATTTGGCGATTCTTTTTTTAGTTGTAGTGATGGAACTGGCGGACAGCTGGGCCGGAAGGGATAAAGAACTCAATTTTTACTCTGGTCCTCCTAAACGATCCTCGCTCTCGTCGCCACGCTGAAGCGAGCTCGCATCCGAAGAATACAAGACTCGCTCCTGCATGCAACAACAAAATGCATTCGAACGAAAATTCTCTCGCCGCCTCTGGCAGTTCTTTTGCGCCGCACTCCAGCCTTCTCGCCCGCTCGCTCTGCGCTGCCCCGTTTCCTCCTCCGTGCCGTCAGTGTTTGGGGGCTGTGATAGGCTTCGACCCGGACCACATTTGGCCTAATTCCTTGCCTATCCTTCAGTTTACTGTGATATACATTGCCCGAACTCGTTGAGGTGCGCCGAAGGTGAATCGCAATCTACTTGCTCGGTCCCTTGCCGTTCTCTTGCTTGGAATTTTGTTCGGCTACTACATCGATTACAACGAGCGAAAGACACGGCGATTGGGCCGTGAGCAGTATCTTGCGGGCGAAGCCCAGAAGTTCGACAAATCGATTTCGCACGCCATTCCGCTCCCTCCAATGATCGTTGGCGCAGTTTTGGTCGTTGGTTTTTTCCTGTTCGTATACGAGATTATCGTCATGGTCATTTCCGTCGCTCTGAAATCCAAAACTGCCGGTGCCGGGAAGCCCACAGAGGAAACGAACATTCCTTTTTCGTAACTCCAAGGTCTCTCCTCCCTGGCCCGCCATTCCTGAATGATTGCGGCAACGCGCCCGCGCCGCTGGGTCGCATCCTCTGCTACACTAACCACCCTCTGTGACCAACAATTGTGCTTCAGGAGTCTCCGCATGAAACTTAGTTTTTATCTGGCTGTCGCCCTGCTTACTTTTGCGCCGCCACTCGTTGCGCAAGAGTCCGCTCCAAAGTCTCCCCGCCCTATCACCATCGACGATTTCTTCCAAATCCTCGACGTCGCTCAGCCCGAACTGAGTCCCGATGGCCAATGGGTCGCTTATTCCGTTCGAACCCGCATCCTCAAGGACGACAAGAACGAGCAGCGCCTATGGATGATCTCCACACATGGCGGCGATCCGATCCCGCTTACCGCCGAAGGCGTCTCCTCTTCGCACCCGCGCTGGAGCCCCGACGGCAAATACCTCTCCTTCCTCTCCGCTCGCAACGACGCCAAGAATCAAGTTTGGCTGCTGGACCGCCGCGGCGGCGAAGCGCAACGCCTCACCGACGTCACCCAGGGTGTCAACGATTTCGAATGGTCTCCCGACAGCACCCGCCTCGTGCTCATCCTCCAGGATCCCAAGCCCGAAGACGCTGAAGCCACCAAGGAGAAAGATAAAGACAAGCCCGCCGCAAAACCGAAAACTCCCCCGCCCTTCGTCATCGATCGCCTGCAATTCAAGGAAGATAGCGCCGGCTACCTCGATCGCCGCCGCATCCACCTCTACGTCTTCGATGTCGCCTCAAAGAAATCCACGCAAGTGACGAGTGGCGACTTCGACGACAACGATCCCGCCTGGTCTCCCGACGGCAAATCGCTTGCCTTCACCAGCAACCGCAGCACTCCCGACCCCGACCGCAACTACAACTCCGACATCTGGGTCGTCGCCGCCGACAGCACCGACAAAGGCGCCCACCTCGCCAAAATCACCACCAATCCCGGCTCTGACCGTCAGCCCGCCTGGTCTCCCGACGGCAAATGGATCGCTTACGTCACCCAAACCGACGTCAAGGCCATGATCTACGCCACACACCATCTCGCCATCGCTCCCTCGGCCGGCGGCGAGCAAAGAGTCTTGTCCCTCGCATTCGACCGCAGCGTGCGCCGTCCTCATTTCTCCGCCGACGGCCGCTCCATTTATTTCATCGCGGACGACGACGGCACCGAAAACCTCTGCCGCATCGCCATCGCAGGCGGGGAAGTCACGCGCCCCATCGGCGGTCACCTCAGTGTCTCCTCCTATTCGCTCGGCAAAGACGCCGCCATCGCCGCGCAAATCAGTTCGCTTGATCGCCCCAACGAAATCTTCCTCCTCAACGACAACAAACTCTCTCGCCTCACCAAAACCAACGACGCCCTACTCTCGCAGCTCCGTCTCGCCCAAGTCGACTACGTTCATTTCAAAAGCAAAGACGGCACGCCCATCGCCGGCTATCTCTACAATCCCCTCGGCTACGCTCCCGGCAAGAAAGTCCCCACGCTGCTCAATCCTCATGGCGGCCCCGTCGGTCAGTATTCCGCTTCCTTCTACCACCTTGCCCAGCTCTACGCCGCCAACGGCTACGCCGTCCTTCTCCCCAATCCGCGCGGCTCTTCCGGTTACGGCCAGAAATTCTGCGAAGCCATTTTTGGCGACTGGGGCAACAAGGACTTCCAGGACGACATGGCCATGGTCGATTACGCTGTTGCCCAAGGCATCGCCGATCTGGAAAAGCTCGGTGTCGGCGGCTGGTCCTACGGCGGCATGTCCACCGACTTCATCATCGCCCAGACCACGCGCTTTAAAGCTGCGATCTCCGGCGCGAGCATAGCCTTGATCGCCAGCGGCTTCGGCCACGATCAATATCAGAAAGACTACTTCTCCGAACTCGGCTACCCTTGGGAAAACAAAGCCGTCTGGGAAAAAATCTCGCCCTTCTACCGCGTGAACGACATCACCACCCCTACTCTTTTCATGGGCGGCGACATCGACTGGAACGTTCCCATTCTCGGTAGTGAGCAGATGTATCAGGCTCTGAAAAGCCTGGGCCGCACCACCGAGCTCGTCGTCTACCCCGGCGAGCATCACGGTTTCACAACGCCCTCCCATATCAAGGACCGCCTCGAGCGCTACCTCGCCTGGTACGCACACTATGTCAAAGGCGATCTCGCACCTGCGCGTCCCCCCGAGCCCCCGCTGGCACCCGCGCCCGCCGCCAAACCGGCGGAATAGCCTCTATGTTCTTTTCCTTCTGGGATTAAACAGGAAATGAAAATAAATGTTCCATCGGTCGATTACGCGCCAACTGAGCTCAAAGGCCAGACGCCAATCCAGCTAGAATTGCTGAAAAAAATTCCAGGCAGCGGCTGTCCCGACTACTGGCTTGCCGTTGCCGGACAGCCCATACGCTGGTTGAGGGAAGGCCAGGAGGCACGCGTATCACACATCATCATTTCCGCGCGCTGGCAAGGAACGCAAATCGGTCCCGGAATGAATCAATTGCCTATCGGCATCGCGTATGTGACGGACAGCTCTCTCCTTGACCATTCTTTTCTCGACTTCAAAAAGTGTGCTTACGTTGCGATCGGGACTGCCGACGAGTTATGACCACAGCTTGAGAGGTGAGACATGCGCATCCGTTTCATAATCATTGCAACGATTCTTTCCACGGCTTCGTTGTGGACGGTGGCCGGTGCTCAATCCTTCCGCGTCGGCACCGCCACTGCCGCTCCCGGCCAGAAATCCACCGGCTACCTTGAAGTCCCCGCCGGTGTCGACACCGCCACCAACATCCCCGTCGTGGTCATCAACGGCGCAAAGCCCGGCAAGATTCTCGCCGTCGTCTCCGGCGCCCACGGCACCGAGTACACCTCCATCATCGCCATCGAAAAACTCATTACCGCCCTCGACCCCGGGCAACTCTCCGGCATCGTCATCCTCGTTCCGCTCGTCAACATCGCCTCCTTCGAGCAAAAAGTTCCCCACGTCAATCCGACCGACAACAAAAGCATGAACCGCTTCTACCCCGGCAAAGCCGACGGCACGCAAACCGAGCGCGCCTCCTTCCTCATCACCAAGCAAATCATCGACCGCTGCGACTACCTGATCGACTACCACGGCGGCGACCTCGACGAAAGCCTCCGCCCTTACGCCTACTGGGGCCCTACGGGAAGGGAAGAGCAGGATCGCATCTCCAAAGAAATGGTTCTCGCCTTCGGCCTCGACCACATCATCATCTGGCGCGAGCGCCCCACCGACCCCGCCGCCACTCGCTATCTCGACAACACCGCCTCCGTCCGCGGCAAACCTTCCATCGTCGTCGAAGCCGGCCACGCCGGCACCGTAGAATCCGACGACCTCGCGCTCCTCGTCAACGGCACCCTCAGCACCATGCGCGCCCTCAAAATGCTCCCCGGCGATCCGCATCCCATCGAAAATCCCGTTTGGATTGAAAAACTCGCAGACGTCCTAGCCGACGGCCCGGGAATCTGGTATCCCCTCGTCAAACGCGGAAACTACGTTTCCGCCGGAATGAAACTTGGCACCATCACCGATTACTTCGGCAAACTCATCGCCGAGCCTCGCGCCCCGGTCTCCGGCGTTGTTCTCCACGTCAACGCCGTTCCCTCACTGAAGAAGGGAGACAACATTGCCGACCTCGGCGTAGTCGCCGCCAACACTCCCTAGTCGACTGTAGTCAACTCCCAGCCGGCATCTTCTCTCCTCTGGCATGAACGGTTTACCTGGCCACTCCATCCCGCCTTTCGCCTCAATTCTGTGATACACCGAGAATCCTAATGGGGAGGGCCCATGCGCAAATGGGGCATCCTGATTTCCGCTTTTTACGCTTTCATTCTTCTAGTCCTCATCGTACCCGGGGTTGTATTCCTCGCTGGCCCCGACTTTTCGGACCATGCTCTCAGGGACACTTATGGGGATTGGCTTGTTTGGATCACAGTTTTCATCGTCCTTTCTGCCCAGGCACTCTTATTGTTCTTGTCTGTCGACACGTCTCACAAACGGCTCAAGCCGCGAGCGCACATTATGGTTTCATGCGCCGTCGTCGCGCTCCTTACCGCCCTCCTCACCACGGCCGTAGTCTGGTCCCTGGGTGTCGCATTCCGCGGCGACAAATTCTTCGAGTTCTTCGACGATTTCTCCAAACGCTTTCTTGACAATGATAAGTATTTCTTGGCCTATTTGATCTTGGCCTTTTGGGGCACACTCTGGTTGCTCTGGGCCATCCTCTTTTACTTCTATTACCGGAACTCCTCACCGGTCATAACCAGGCTCATCTCCTGGCTGCTCAAAGGAAGCATCTTGGAACTCCTGATCGTCGTTCCTTGTCACGTCATCGTGCGGCGCCGTCACGATTGTTCGGCCCCTGGTGCCACCAGCTTCGGCATCGCCACCGGCCTCGCCATCATGCTCCTGTCCTTCGGCCCCAGCGTCCTCTTCCTCTACAAAAAACGCCTCGATTCCTACTCCTCCCACCCGAAGTAGCGGCCGGTCTTCAGGCCGATTCTCGGATTTCCATTTTCTATTTCACATTTTCGAACTCCCCACGCTGCATCGCGTTGCTCCATTCCCGCAGCCAGCGTATCCTCTTTCTTCTCACGGAGGATTCGCATGCGTATCGGTTCGGCAGAGAAGTGGTGCATCGCTGGAATCGTCGTCGCGACCATTTTTTGCGCTTCGGCAAACGCCCAGCAGTTCGATCAAAAACTCTTCTCCGAAATGCGCTGGCGCTGCATCGGCCCGTTCCGCGGAGGCCGCACCGTGGCCATCACCGGCGTCCCGCACCAGCCCAATGTGTTCTATATGGCCGCCGTCAACGGCGGCGTCTGGAAAACCACGGACTTCGGCAACACCTGGAATCCGATTTTCGACGATCAGCCTACCGGCTCCGTCGGCGCTCTCGCCGTCGCCCCATCCGACCCGAATATTATTTACGTCGGCAGTGGTGAAGGATTGCAACGCCCGGACCTCGCCACTGGCGACGGAATTTATAAATCCACCGACGCCGGTAAGACCTGGACGCACATGCAAGACCTTCGCGACGCCCAGCAGATCACCGCGATTCTCGTCGATCCGAAAGATCCAAACCGCGTGTTCGTTGCCGCCGAAGGTCATCCCTACGGCCCCAACGCCGAACGCGGCGTTTTTCGTTCCACCGACGGCGGCCAGTCCTTCGCCAAGGTTCTGTACAAAGACGAAAACACCGGCGCCGCCGATCTTGCTTTTGATCCATCAAACGCACAAACCATCTACGCTGTCCTCTGGGCCGCGCGCGTCGCTCCCTGGGAAATTCGCAGCGGCGAATCGTTCATCGGCGCCGGCAGCGGACTTTTCAAATCCACCGACGGCGGAAACACCTGGCGCCCGCTCACCAAGGGCCTTCCCTCAGCCGACGACGGCCTCAGCCGCATCGGCATTGCCGTCGCGCAGAGCGAACCGGATCGTGTCTACGCCACGGTGGAAGCAAAAAAAAATGGCGCGGGCGTCTACCGTTCCGACGACGCCGGCGAATCCTGGAAGCTGGTAAATAGCGATCGCCGGATCGGCGGCCGCGGTCCGGGCGCGATGGGCATTGCCGTTACCCCGGACAACCCGGACGTCATCTACGTTGCAAACACCACGACGTGGAAATCCACCGATGCCGGAAAGACTTTCGTTGGATTCAAGGGCGCGCCCGGTGGCGACGACTATCAGCGCATCTGGATCAGCAGAGAATATCCGCAAATCATCGCGCTCTCCTCCGATCAGGGCACGGTCATCACCGTGAATGGCGGCGCAACCTGGAGTACTTGGTACAACCAGCCAACCGCGCAGTTTTATCACGTGACCACCGACAATCGTTTTCCTTACTGGGTATACGGCGCGCAGCAGGAAAGCGGCTCCGTCGCGACAATGAGCCGCAGCGATTACGGCGAAATCACCTTCCGCGATTGGCGGTTGCCTGGCATTTTTGAGTACGGTTACATCGCCGTGGATCCGCTTGATCCGAACATTCTTTATGGCGACTGGCTCACGCGAACGAAACAGGATATTGGCGAGTACGCGAAAATTACGCCGGAACCAATTCGCCGTGGCGAGTATCGCTATGCGCGCACACTGCCGGTCGTCTTTTCGCCGCTGGAACCGCACACGCTGTACTTCGCCGCGAACGTTCTGTTCAAAACGACAGATGCGGGAAACAGTTGGCAGGTGATTAGCCCGGATCTCACTCGCGAAACTTACGAGATTCCAAAAAATATCGGCGTTTTCGCGGCGTCCGACCCGGAAAAGGGAAAACATCGCGGCGTGATTTACGCCGTTGCGCCTTCCTTCAGGGAGGATGCAACAATTTGGGCGGGCACGGACGACGGATTGATTCACATCACTCGCGACGGCGGAGAAACCTGGAAAGACATTACGCCGCCGCAATTGAAACCGTGGAGCAAGGTTTCGATCATCGAAGCGTCGCACTTCGATGCCGGTACCGCGTACGCGGCGATCAATTCATTTCGTCTCGACGATTTGCGCGCGCACATTTATCGCACGCGCGATTACGGACAAACGTGGGCGGAAATTACCAGGGGCATTCTCGATGGCGGCGCCAGCAACGTGGTGCGCGAAGATCCCGCGCGGAAAGGTTTGCTCTTTGCGGGGACCGAAGGATCCGTTTACGTTTCCTTCAACGACGGCGACGACTGGCAGCCGCTGCAACTGAATCTGCCGCATACCTCCATGCGCGACCTCAACATTCACGGTGATGACCTGATCGTCGCGACGCACGGCCGCTCGTTTTGGATTCTCGATGACTTGACGCCGCTGCGGCAGCTTAACGACGAAGTGGCAAAGTCCGTCGCGCATCTTTTCGCTCCGCAAAAAGCAATTCGTTTTCGCTGGAATCGCAACCCGGACACGCCGCTGCCTCCGGAATTCCCCGCCGGAAAGAATCTCCCTGATGGTGCAATCATCGACTACTACCTTGCTAGCGCCGCGAAAGATCCGGTCACGCTGGAAATCTTCGACAGTCAGAATCACCTCGTCCGCCGGTTCTCCAGTACCGATAAACCAATTCCCATGGAAACACTTGCAGCGGAAAATCCCATTCCGATGTACTGGGTTCGCCCGGAACAAATACTTTCCGCGGAACCGGGAATGCATCGCTTCGTTTGGAATTTGCACTACGCCCCGCCGGATGCTCTCGAACACGAATTTCCAATTTCTGCGATCTATCGCGATACGCCGCGCTATCCACTGGGCGCGTGGGTCTTGCCCGGCGCTTACACGGCGAAGCTTTCCTCGGGCTCGTGGAGTTTTGCGAAAACGTTTAGCGTCGAAATGGACCCGCGCATCAAGACTCCTCTCATCGCTCTGCACAAGCAGTTCGAAATGCAGACGGGAGCCGTGGCGGGAATGAACGAAAGCTTTGCGGCCCTTGCACGCGCGAAATCGGTACGCTCGCAATTGAAAAATCTTGCGGCGAAAGCAGGGAAGGGCGCGCTCGCCGATTCCATCGTCGCGCTGGATAAGGAGTGCGCGGAGCTGGAGGGCGCGGCGCAAAGCAATTTCTTCGGCGTTGCGCCGGGTGCCAAACCTCCGGAGAATGTTTCAACACTGAATCAGCATTTTGGCGGAATTCTCGCCGTGGCCGACAGCGCCGATGCGGCGCCCACGACGCAAGCCACAGCCGTCTACAAGGAACTGCAAGCTGCCTTGCAAGATGTAACCGCTCGATGGACAAAAATCCGCGAACAGGACATCGCGGCACTCAATGTGGAATTGAAGAGGGCCGGACTCGCGGTGATCGATCCCAGCAAAGCGCCGAATGCCGCTCCGTCCGCGGACGGGGACAGCGACGACGAGCCGTGAGCAAACGCGCGACTCACTTCTTGACGGGATTTGCGGGCGGCTGGAGATGCTCCAAATCGTTGAGAACTTCCACGCTGTGCTTCCCGGCATTGACGTTGAGATAGTTTTTGCGGACGACGCCGTCGGGATCGATGAGAAACGTGTGGCGGGCGGAAAGCTTTCCGATGCCGAGATTCAGAAGCGAATCGTAGGCGGAAGACACTTGATAATTCTTGTCCGCCAGGAGTTTGAAATGCAGTCCTTCTTTCGCGCAAAAGTTCTGGTGCGAATTTTCATCCTGGCCGCTGACGCCGAGGATCACGGCATTTTTCAGTTCGAATTGAGCAAGGTCGCGCTGGAAATTGCGGGCTTCCACGGTGCAGCCGCTGGTGAAATCTTTGGGATAAAAATAGAGCACCACCCACTTGCCGCGAAGATCGCGGAGGCTGAGGGACTTGCCATCCTGCGAGTTCAAAGTGAAATCGGGGGCGGGCATCCTGGAGGAAGGCGCCTTCGCGCCGATGTGCCGCGCACGAACGACGATAGCCGCAACGAGTACTGCAATGAGGGCCGCAAAGATTGCAAACATTTTCATCTCGTTTGCTCAGCACAATAGATTCGCCGCTACTCCTTCTGGCTGAAAGCGCCAAAGCCCAGCCGGAATTGGATCGAATTGATTCCCGGATTCGGCGTGGCAAGACCCGCGTTCGAAATGTGCATGTAGCGGACCTCCGCACTGATATTGTGCTTGGCGCGAAGGAAGTGCAAGCCCAGCGCGGCGCTGCTCGTGAAATTCACGTGGGACGTGCCTTCCGGAACTTTGGTGTTGGTGAAGAGCGTGCCGCCACCGATTTCAAAATAAGGAGCCACGTTGTGCTTCGTGTCCAGCATCCATTTGAATGCAAACGGATTCAAGCCGGCGCCATAGGCCGTATTCGTTTTCTGAAATACCAGGAACAGCGGCACTGCGTCCACCGCATATTCCAAACGGCCGCGGAGAAATCCCGGGCCGTGCGGCGCGGTAAGAATCCATCCATAGCGCAAGCCGACATTCCAGACGCCGTCACTCGACTGGCTGCCCTTGATGCCGTGGCCCCCGCCCGTCCAGACCTGCCATTCGTGGCTGCCTTCGACGGGGCCGGCTTGCGCGCGGATTGCCGGCGCACACAGCAATGCGCCAAAGAAAAACGCTGCAAACACTCTGCTCAACCGGGAGTCTCCTTCTGATTTTTGGATGCAGCCGCCGTGTTTCCGGTGCAGAGAAGATATAGAAAATTTGCGAGAAAGGCGAATTTCTTCTGGGTTGCTCCGGTCAGGTTCGAATCCGTTACTTCAAGTAAGTGCGGACAACTTGGATGACGTCGTCCGCTGCCTCTTCGGAGGATTTCGAATGGCGGGGCATGTGGTTTCGAATGTGGTCTTCCATCAGTTCTGCCATGAGGCTGTTGATGGCGCCGCGAGCGGCGGAGAGGCGCTGCAAAACATCGGCGCAGGGATCGTCGGTGTGAAGGGCGCGCAGAGCGCTTTCGAGCTGGCCGATGATCTTCTTGGTGCGGTTGACAAGGTCCAGTTTTTCGCGCGAGGTGTGCGACATTTGCCTTGTATACCCTATAGGGGTATGGTATCAAGGCGCTAGGCTTGGTGCAAGCGCCTTCAAAAACAGCGGGAAAATGGGTATGCGGGGCCGAGGGCCTCGCATTGCCGCGCACGAGGTTCATCATGCATTCATCAGCCGCGATTTAGCCTGCACGATTCGAATCGCCAACCAGACCTTGGCGGAGCGAAAGGGAAGCTGAAAGTTGAAGATGCGGCATTCGAATTTACATTTCGTTTTGGTGCTTTGCGGCATGCTTGGCGCTTCTTCGTTCGCGGTTTCGGGCGCGCGCGCGCAAAATTCCCCTCCGGCTGAATCGCCACGTTCGAACGACGGTTCGACGCCCGCGGCGGAACCTGCCCCGACGATGTTTCCGCATCCAGCGACGGACCGCTGGTGGATCTCTGGGCAGGCGAATCTCATCTCGCAGTGGCACCCGGCGTTTCATTCGCCCTATCTGGGGCCGCACAGCCTGTCCCCTGAGGCGCAAGATGCGACTTCGCGCGTCCTCACCCTGTTCACTGGCGTGCGCCTCACGAACACCATGGAGCTGCTCTGCGATGTTCAGGAAACTGGAGGCCACGGGATCGGCGAGGCGGTTGGCCTGGGAGGCGTCACGAACCTGGACATCGTGCGGAATCCCGATCTGAGCAAAGCGCCCTACATCGCAAGGCTCATGTGGCATCAGATCATTCCTCTTGGCCAGCGCAAGATCGAGAATTCCCGTTCGCCGCTCTCACTTTTTTCTTCACTTCCGGAGCGCAGGCTGGAGATTCGCTTCGGGAAGTTCAGCATGGCGGACTTCTTCGACATGAATACGTATGGCACGGACACGAGTCTTCAGTTCATGAACTGGACCGTGGACAACAATGGCGCATACGACTACGCGGCCGATACACGCGGCTTCACTTTTGCGGCGATGATCGAATACCACGACCGGCGATGGGTCGCGCGATTCGCCGAAGCGCTGATGCCAAAAGTTGCCAATGGGATCCATCTCGAAGCGGACCTGAACCGCGCGCACTCCGAAAATTTCGAGTTTGAATTGCATGGGACGGTGATGCGTCATCAGGAAGGCGTTATCCGGTTTTTGGCCTTCGCCAATCACGCCAACATGGGGAGCTACCGCGAGGCAGTGGATAATTTCTTGGCAGGTCTGACGCCTAAACCAGACATCACGGCTCATCCACTCCGTACTACGCTCAAATACGGATTTGGCGTGAATTTCGAACAACCACTGAATTCCTGGATGGGTGTTTTCGGCAGATGGGGCTGGGATGAAGGCCGGCACGAATCGTTTGCCTACACCGAGGTGGATCAGACAGTGGAACTCGGAGCCGGGGCTAGCGGCTGGCGGTGGCACAGAAAGTTTGATCGCGCCGGATTTGTTTTTGTTTCGAATGGGATTTCGCGCGCCCACCAGGAGTATTTAAAGTTGGGTGGAATGGGTTTTCTTCTGGGCGACGGCCGGCTGACCTACGGCCGGGAAAACATTGTCGAGAGCTACTACACGCTGCACGTTTGGCGTGGAATCTATCCTTCATTGGGTGTGCAGCACATCAACACTCCCGGCTATAACCGGGACCGCGGCCCGGTGATTGTGCCGACCCTTCGCCTGCACGTAGAGTTTTAGAGATGATGAGTAGTCCAGGCAGCCTCAAAGCTTTGAATGATGGAATTGGTAGATGCGGGGGCGTCAGTCTGCTTTTCCGAGGAGCTGACGAGCGTAGGCGGGCGCTTTGCCAGCATCCTCGTGTTTGAAATAGGCGTACACACCCACGCCCTGGCCGAGCCAGGCGTCGAAACGTTTTTTCCAGGCTGTGATTTGCTTCGGAGTGTAGTCTTCGAGGCGCAGGCGGGCGTAGGTGAAGCCTGCCGTGAGCACGTCGGGAGGTGTTTGCTTGTCGGTCTCGGATAGGCAAAGCGCCGTCTTGTGCTGACGAAGGATAGCGTATGTTTCGTCGGTGTACCAAGACGGATGGCGCACCTCGAAGGCGAAAGCGAAAGCTTCCGGGCGAAGAGCAAGAAAATCTTCGAGCAGCGGACGATCGAATTTGAAGTTGGGCGGGAGCTGAACGAGGATGGGGCCGAGGTGATCGCCGTCGTTCAGAACGCTGGCGACTTCCAGGAAACGTTTCAAAGTGCTCTCGCAGTTGCGGAGCCTCTGAATGTGGGTGATCTGCTGGTTGGCCTTCAAGGCGAAACGAAAGCCTTCCGGTACGCTCTTGGCCCAGTTCAGGAGCGCGCTCTCGGTGGGCATGCGATAGAAACTGTGATTGATTTCGACCGTCGAGAACTGCTTCGCATAGAAGGAGAGCATTTCGCGGTCGGGAAGTTTGTCGGGATAGAAATTTCCCTTCCACTCCTTATAGGAGTATCCGGAAGTGCCGACACGAAGCTGGCCCGAGCTAGGAATGGAAGATCTCCATAGAGCGTAAATTAAATCACACCGGACGCTAGGAAAACAGGGACGACGGCCTCCCCGCTTTCATCTCTTTTTTGCCGCAGGCGGTATGCGGCGACTGAGAGATTCGATGGCATCCTCGAGTCGTTGGCGGCGTTTCCAAAAATCGGCCCAGAGATCGCCTTTTTCCTTCAGACGTGCAAAGACCGTTTTTATGTTCAACGTTTCGGGGCGCAAGCTGGGGCGCAATTCGCGGGGCAGCAGGGGAGTGGAAACTGGTGCTTGAGGGAATGCCCGCACGGAATACGCGGCAGCCAGCGGACGCCCGTGAGCATTTTGCTGCACGTCGATCAACACGCGGCCCGCTGGCCGCTTCGCAACGGTGCGTTCGTTGGTGACTAGATTGGGGTACTCGGCAGTCACCGTCCGCGCAATAATCTCGCCGAAGGTACGCAACTGCTCGTAAGTGTAGACCGGCTCGACGGGTATATAGATGTGGATTCCCGTTGCCCCCGAAGTCTTCAGAAAACTAGCCAATCTCAATTCTTCCAACTTTTCATGAAGTGCGCGAGCGATGGTCACCACGACCGAAAATTCCGTGCCGTCCGAGGGATCTAAATCGAAGAAGAAGTAGTCAGGATGGTCAAGATCGGCATAGCGGTTGGACCACGGGTTGTGATCGATGCAGCCGAGGCCGGTCAAAAAGAGAAGGGAGGCGCGATCGTTCGCCGTGGCATAGTGAATCTCGACGCCGCGATGCTCGGAGTCCACCGGAACCGTCTTAAACCACTCCGGCAAACCTTCCCGCACGTCTTTTTGAAAAAAAGCTTGTCCCTTGATTCCGTCCGGGTACCGGCGCAAAACCAAAGCCCGTTCGCGCAGAAAGGGCAAGATGAAATCAGCCATGCGGTAGTAGTAAGCCAAGAGATTCCGTTTGGTGTGGCCGGACTCGGGAAAATAGACTTTGTTCAAGTTGCTTAGGCGCAGCCGTTTGCCGTCTAGTTCGATGGTGACGGTTTCTGAGCGCCCCTTGAACAACTCGGCTTCCATCTGGGCTTTTGAATTGAGCACCTGGCCGACCACTGCGGGTGCCCGAACCACGATCGGATCGACAGCAGCCGGGGCAGTCTCACTTTCCCATTGGCAATCAGTTGGGCGCGCATCCTCGCGAAGCGCGACGAAAACCGGATGACGCAGCGCGTGCTCGTCCGTCCATCCGCTGAACTTCACGCGCGCGACCAATGCCGGAGTGATCCAGGATGGCTTTTCGTTCGTCACGGGAACTGCGTCGAACGGACAAGCGGATGCTACCAGCTCTTTCATCCTGCCATTGAGTTCTTTCTGCTTTTTCGAGTCAAATCCGCTGCCAACGTGCCCGATGAAGCGAAGTTTCTTGCCTTGATACAAACCCAACAGCAGTGAGCCGAAAGAAAGCGCCGCACTGCGAGCCTCGGTCCATCCACCGACGACCGCGTCCACCGTTTGGCTAATCTTCAACTTCACCCAGTAGGGGCTTCGCTCAGAAACGTACGGGCTGTCGGCGCGCTTCGCAAGTACTCCTTCCAGGCCATTCTTTTCCGCCAATTGGAACAGCTCTTTTCCCTTTTCCAGTTGATGATCGGAGTAGCGAAACCGTCCGGAGGTGTGCATTAGCCGAGAGAGAAGGTGCTTGCGTTCGAGCAGTGAAGCTTTACGAAGGTCGTGGCCATCGCAGTAAAGAAGATCGAAGGCAAAGTAAACGACCGGGATTTGCGCGACCAGATGCTCGCCAGGAGCACGCACATGCATGCGTTCCTGCAAGCGTTCGAAGTCGCTGTGACCGCGAGCATCCAAAGCCACAATCTCTCCGTCAAGGATAACGTCACGTGCGGCCAAGGCTTCAGGAAGGGAAGCCAGTTCAGGGTAGCGTTGCGTAATGTCTGCACCGTTGCGGGACCGTAGCGTCAAATCACCATTCTCGATTCGGGCCATCGCGCGTACGCCGTCCCACTTGATCTCAAAGAGCCAGTTGGGATCGGAGAAAGGCCGATCAGCGAGCGTCGCCAGCATCGGCTCGATTTTTGACGGGATTGAGCTTCTCTGGGCGCCCTCTAGCTCCTCCGGACGAATGGGAATCAGTGGGCGTTTGGGAGGCAGCTCTTCCTTGATCTCTTCCATGGTGCGTCCCGTCAGCGCAGAGCCATCATGCGCGTCGATATTCCAGGAAAAATCTTCGGCAGCATCCTTGTGCTTGATCATCAGCCACTCGTTGCCTTTTTCGCTGTGCTTGAGTTTGACTAAAACGAAGCTGCCTCGAAGTTTTTCACCGTTCAGCTTGAACTTGATTTCTCCCTTCTCCAGTTGCTCAAGGGCGTCAAGATCTCCCTCCATTTGGAAGGTCCCGCGATCCCACACCATCACCGTTCCGGCACCGTAATTGCCCTCGGGAATCTTTCCTTCGAAATTGGCATAGTCCAGCGGGTGATCCTCCGTCATTACCGCCAGCCGCTTGTCGGCATGGCTCTGTGAAGGCCCTTTGGGCACCGCCCAAGATTTAAGAGTTCCATCGATCGCCAGCCGGAAATCATAGTGTAGGCGCGTTGCCCGGTGCTTCTGCACCACGAAGGTGTCGCCATGCTCGGCCCCAGGGCGAACTTCCAACTGTGGGAGTTTCGGCTTTGGCAGCCGCGTGCGTTTGGTAGCCGGGGCGGGCTTGTCCTGGACCTTACCGACGGAGGAGGGTGCGGGCTCGCCGGATGGTTCCGGCGTCCGGTCGAAGCGGCGTTTTCGCCGGTATTCTTCGAGCTTGGCCATGGATGGCATTCTATCCCAGACTTCTCTGCCGGCCCCAGGCCCGCCCATCCGCTTCCATCAGAAAGCTGACTGATAAACCACCTGCTCCGGATTCGTCTTGCTTCCCGCTGGGGTGGACGGCTAATCTAGGATTCTCGTACTCAGCCTCATAGCTGTTGTCGAAGGAGTGTCGCTATGGCCACGACCATCTGGAAAGGCCACCTTACCTTTGGGTTGATTTCCATTCCCATGCGAATGTCCGCCGCCGCGCGCGGCGAGCGCATCAGCTTCAACCAGCTCCACAATGTCTGTCATTCGCGGCTCAAACAGCCCCTGTTTTGCCCGGTTTGCAACCGCAACGTGGAGCGCTCCGAAATCGTGAAGGGTCACGAGTATGAAAAAGATCAGTACGTCCTCTTCAGCGAAGAGGAGCTCGACAAGATCGAGCCTTCCTCGGCAAAGGTCATGGAAATCCTGGAGTTCGTGAGGCTGGACGACATGGACCCGCTGTACTTCGACTCCTCTTATTACGTTGCGCCGGAGGATGCCGGCGTGAAGGCCTACAAGCTGCTGATGAGCGCTATGAAAGAGTCCGGTTACGGGGCCATCGCCAAGCTCACCATGCATCAGCGGGAACACATCGTGATTCTCCGGCCGGGCAGCAGGGGAATGACGCTACACACCATGTTCTATTCGAATGAGATTCGCGCGGCGGAATCCGTTCCGACAGATAAAGTGGAATTGAAGGACCAGGAAAAAAAGCTTGCGAACCAGCTGATCGAGAGCCTTGCAGCTCCGTTCACCCCGGAAAAATATCGCGACGAGTACCAGGAAAATGTGCGCGCTATGATCGCCGCGAAGCTCAAGGGTCAGGAAGTGACCGAAGTAGCGCAGCCGCACCTGGCTCCGGTGATTGATTTGATGGAAGCGCTCAAAAAGAGCCTCGCGGAAAAACAGGCTCCGCCTGCTGCCGCGCGCGGACCGGTGGCGGTGGGGAAGAAGCCCCCAGCTCGAGCGGTGGAAGCCGTTGCAACGGTGCAGAAGAAGGGAAAGAGGGTCGCCGGTTAAGTTTCCGGCCATACCATTTGATGGGCCCGACGGACAGATTCAGCCCCGACGAAGTCCAGCGCATTTTGGGTCTTACGGAAAAGCAGCTGGATTACTGGGAACGGTTGCGCCTCGTTTCTCCGCGAAAAGAAAAAGGGAATCGCTACTACGATTTTGGCGACCTGATCGGCCTGCGCACGGTAAAGCAGCTGGTCGAAAACGGCGTACCGGCAAACCGCCTGCGGCGATCGCTTGCCGCGCTGCGCGAAAAACTTGCGCACGCGGAGGCTCCGCTCTCGGAGCTGCGAGTGCTCTCCGACGGAGGAGCGGTGATCGTCGAACGCGGCGGAACGCGCCTGGAGCCGCTGTCCGGCCAGTTCGTGTTGAACTTCGAGACTCGCGAATTGAACGAATCCGTGCGGGTCATGACGGGACGCAGCGCCGACGAATGGCTTGCCGTGGCGCTCGAATACGAAGCCGAAGGGAATAACAGGGCTCAAGCGATTGATGCGTATGAGCGAGCCTTTTGCGTGGACCCGGCACGGCCCGACGCGCTGATCAATTGCGGCACGCTTTACTACGAAGATGGAAACCTGGAAAAAGCTTCGGAATATTTCCGCCAGGCCTTAGTGCTCGATCCGGAAAACGCCCTGGCGCATTTCAATCTGGGCAGCGTGCTGGATGAAACCGGGTATATGGATGCGGCGCGCCAGCACCTGCGGCAGGCAGTCCGGCTGAATCCCATCTATCCGGACGCGCATTACAACCTGGCGTTCGTCTGCGAAAAACTGAAGGCCTATGCCGAAGCGCAGCAGCACTGGCAGGCCTATGTGAGATTGGACCCGACAGGTCCCTGGGCGAGTTATGCGCGCCAGCGCTGCACTTCTTCCAAGGCGGCAAATTCGGCCGGCGCAACATAGGACCGGATTTTAGTTGCAACAAGCGACACAAAAGCCAAGTCTCCGTCGTCAAAAGGGCAGTATGAAGGTTTAGCCAAGTCTTGCTGAGGTCAGAGGAATGTGCAGGAATATCAAAACACTTTTCAATTTTGATCCGCCCGTCACCGCCGAAGAGATTCAAGCCGCCTCACTCCAGTTCGTAAGAAAAATCAGCGGTTTTAACAAACCGTCGAGAGCTAACGAAGCCGCGTTCCTGGCTGCTGTCGATGAAATAGCCGGGATCTCGGCTCGTCTCATTCATTCCCTCGAAACGAATGCATCACCGAGGAATCGGGAAGAAGAGGCCGCAAAAGCGAAAGCTCGCGCCGTAGTGAGGTTTAGCACTTGAGTCTGCCAGGCGCGGCCTCTGATTGGCGTGATAGTATCCGACGGCCTTCAATAGTGCGACTTTGCTGTCCGAGAATAAATGGTCACTTTTCTCTCCATCATGGCTCTTGGCTTTTTTCTCGGGATGCGCCACGCGACCGATCCGGACCACGTCATCGCGGTAACGACGATTGTGAGCCGGCAGCGAAGCATGCGCCATGCAGTTTTGATTGGGGTCCTCTGGGGCTTGGGTCATACGATCACGATTCTTGTTGTTGGTTCGGCAATCATTCTATTTGGTCTGGTGATCCCCCCAAGAGTCGGTCTCACGATGGAATTGTCAGTTGGCCTGATGCTGATTCTTCTGGGAATTCTAAATCTGTCTGGGATGATGCGCTGGATTACGGAAACAGGCACGGTCTTTCAGCCGGGACAACACGCGCATCCCCACGGACACGGAGACTACGTTCACAGTCATCCGCATGGCCACGGTCCTGAGAAGCACGGCCATGCCGAGGAAGCGACACCCGTGGGATGGATGGATCGAACGTTTGGCCGGCTGGGTCTCTATCAAGTCGTGCGGCCATTGACTGTGGGCGTCGTTCACGGTCTCGCCGGATCGGCAGCAGTCGCTTTGTTGGTACTCACGACCATCCGTGTTCCCTCTTGGGCAGTCTTATATCTCCTGGTATTCGGGATTGGCACCGTCGCGGGGATGATGCTGATCACCGCAGCGATTGCGGTCCCATTTACGTTCTCCGAAAGCCGCTTTACTCGCATCAATCGTGGCCTAGGACTAGTCTCAGGACTGGTAAGTCTGGCCTTCGGCCTTCTTATTGTTTATCAAATGGGTTTTGTCAACGGGCTCTTCACGCGTAGTCCCCATTGGGTGCCTCGTTGAGTGCGTCGCGCGGAGTGTTGTAGCTTGGAGGAAGCGCGAGCTTCCATCGCTCCTTGGATCAAGGAGTGCAATCGCGACCAGCCTCATCGCGGAGTCGAAAATCGTATTTCAAATGAGGCGTTCTTAGCTTTCACTGTACAAAAAACGAGGCCCTGACTGTCTAAATTACGAGGGTGCAATACAAAGCTGTGATCAGTCTATAAAATCCAAAAATTATCAACGCAATTCCGGCCACCATCAGCAACAGATTACTCACCATGGCAGAAACTCCTGAGACGATGGCACCGGCAAAATTGCGCCCGAAATGGGTGCCGTATGTGACGGCTGGAGTGGGAGGTACCCGACAAGAGATTGCGCTGAGCGACAACAATCAACCCGCTCAACTAAATTCGAATTTGATGGAGACAGGTCCCGACCGCAGCCAAACTGCCTTCACCGGCAATTTTGGCGGCGGCGCCAAGTACTTCTTCACGGAGAGGTTCGCCTTCCGGTTCGATGGGCGCGACCAGGTCAGCCATTACAAAGCGACGTTCAGCAATGTCGCAGGCGTCCCCGGAGGAATCGTGACCGGCAGCAAGACACTTAACGATTTTCAGATCACAGGCGGGATTGTTTTTCGATTTGGCAGCAAACGTTGAAGACGGCAGTCCTCGGCTCTCAGTCGTGATTCCTGCGGCGCGGAGCTACAAAGAGTCTAGGAGGCCTATGCAAGAAGCCAACTACAAGAATCAATCTGCAAATGCACTTGGCCGCGGAACGAACAAGCCGCCGTGGAATGACCGGCGTTGTAGCCGGCGTTTTGCCCTGAGCCTGCCCATCGAAGTCAGTGGAGAGGGCCCTTTCAACCCGCAGACTTTCCCCGGAAGAACCCGAGACATCGCTGCGAACGGGGTCTATTTCCTTTGCGAGGAAGCATACATGGCGGGCCAGTTGGTTCACGTCACGATCAGACTTCTGGTCGCCTGCTCCGACACCGTTTTTTTGACGTTGCGCTGCCGTGTTCAGCGGGTCGAGAAAATATCCCAGAACGGCTCAAAAACATTTGGCGTTGCCGTGGCACTGGACGAGTGAGTGGCCATCGAGCAGCACCGTGACCTCGACCGGTTCCATGGAGTGGAATTGACGTCTGGATGAGAGTTTCGAAGATAATAGACGTAATTTCACGAACCAAGCAGCCCATCAAGCCTCACGGAATATTTTATGGCAATTCGGAGCGGCCTCGAAATGGCA
>WNFG01000101.1_pt1 | contig 66913 bp, 57 predicted proteins | sample 5400431 | NCBI WGS metagenome assembly WNFG01 (sample SAMN13153346, study PRJNA577476) | soil metagenome | isolation source: 120 cm saprolite under Douglas fir tree site 2 hole 3 replicate 2 | place: USA:California | collected 2015-04-18
TGCTCTTCCATGCGCTCGCGCTGGGTCACATCGTCGAAAAGGAGCAAACGGCCGATGCGCTCGCTGGACTTGCTGACCAGAGGCGCGATGGATACGTTCAACGTCAGTGATTTCCCTTGATGTTGGAGCCGCTGCTTATAGATACCGGTGATCTGCTCCGCGTCGCCACGCGCCACGATCTCGCGCGCTAGCTCCTCGGGCAGGAGGGAGCTGAGCCGCCGGCCAACGGCCTCTTGGCGCGACACGCCGAAAAGCTGTTCCATGCGGGTGTTCCAGGATTCGACGATGCCGTCCAGGTCCACCGCCAGCACGCCGACGTTCAGAGATTCAACGATGTTTTCGCTGAAATCCTTGAGGCGGGCGATCTCCAGCGCTTTTTGCTCGAGAGAGCTGTAAAGCTGCGCGTTATCCAGCGCCACAGCTACGTAGCCCGCGATCGTTTCCACCAATTCGACGTCATCGCTCGAGAGGAAGTCCCCGTCCACCGTCTTACCGAGGCCTAGAACGGCGACCGTGTGCTCGCGGATGCGGCAGGGGACGAAATAATTCAGATCGAGCTGCTCAAGCGTGCGGCGGACAGACTCGCTGACGTCACGCGCCGCACGGGGCGACTCGAAAAAGAGCGCCCCGCGGGCAAACTCGGGCCGGGCCGGCTCGAGAAAACTAAGGTCCAAGGATTCGAAGAGCCGTACACCCATGGAACGCGCGATGCGCATTTGGTCGGGCTGCAGGGGATCTTCGACAAAAATCGCAAGGCGGTCGACGAGCAACGTCTGGGACACGCGGTCCATGACCGAGCCGAGCATGGGATCGAAGCGCACTTCGTTCGTCAGGGTGCGCCCGAATTCAATCAGCGTGCGTCGATAGTCGAGGCGGTCGCGGTAGAAAAAGCGGTCGAGGCGTCCCTGAATTCCTTCACGGAACGGTTGGAACAAAAAGGCCGCGACAACAATGGCGATCATGCCGCCCACCGGGCCCGTCGTCTGCGCGTGGAAGATATAAGTAATGAGAGCCACCAGCGCAAAATAGACAGTGGCGACGGCCGCCGTGGCCGCGGTGTAGGCCAGACCCCGCTTGAAGATGATATCCACGTCCATCAAACGGTAGCGGATGATGGCGTAGCCGAAACACAGCGGAATCAGTACCAGGCTCAACACCGACATCTTCATCCAGGGATGTGCTTCCAGGTTAGCATCGAGCACCATGGGAAGGATGTAGAACAGAGAAACCGGCAAACTGCCGATGAGCGTTCCGCCAGTCAGCCACTTTAATTGCTGGCGGAGAACTCCGGAGGGGGCTTCCCGGTAGCTCCAGTAAAAAACGATGCCGGCAGCCAGAAAACAGAGCGCCAGATAGCTGAATTCCCACTTCGTGAGCAACAAGTAGGGAGCAAGCCAGGGCACAAAACCGAGGGCGTTGAGCGCGGTGCTTACATGAATTACGAGCAAAAAGAGAGGCAAGGCATATACGGCCAGGAGCTTCGAGGACGAGCGAATCGTTGTTTCTGAGCGCCCCGGGAAGACCAGAGCGAAATGGAGCAGCAAAGCCGGCGCCAGGAGGCGCGCAGCAATCTCCGCCCAATAGACTTCCCAGTCAAAGGTGTCAAACTTTCCGCTGTAGTGGAAGGACCAGCAAATAAACGAAACCAGGCAAAAGACATAAAAGTGCACGGCACGCGGCGCATTCCACCGCCGAACGAAGATGAAAAGTCCGATGAACAAAAACAGCAGGCCCACGACGCGCAGATAATTTTCCGTGGCGAGCGGCTTCTCCGCGGGTGCGGTGACAAGCGGAGTCTCAAACTCTTCGCCGTTGCGCGAAAGCTTGTAGCGCACCTGGGTCCAAAGCCCGGCGCGATCCAAGCGCCGCGCAACTTCCGTAGCTCTTGTGACAGGGGTGCCGTTGATGCTGAGCAAAACATCGCTCGCGCGAATTCCGGCACGAGTGGCGGGCGAATTCGGTGAAACCTGCTTCGCCTGTACGCCGTGATCCGTATCCAGCCAGGCAACGCCGTCGTAGGCGAGATCGTAACGGGCCCGCTGGTCAAAATTCAGCAGGGCGAAAATCATCGCCGCCAGCGTGGCCAGCGCCAGTACGACCGCCCCGAGACTGACTCGCAGGTTCTGCTTCATGGCTCAAAAAGACCCAAAAGGGCTGGAGTACACCCCAGGATAAGAAGTCCGGTGCAAACCAATGTCCAATGTTTGGTAGCTGGCGCTTCCCCGAACTCTAGTGTCTTGAACATGTTACGGAGGCCCGAGGCTGGATTCTCCGGTGGCATCCACTTTCTGGAAGTACAAATACAGCTTTCGAGAACTTAGAGACCCCTAAAACTGAACGCTAAGACCACCCCGGAATGTCCGGAAAGCCGGGAGCAAGACCACTTGACCATCTCGGCTCTTTGCGAACACGGAACCCTGCGCCAATAGATTGTCGCAGTCGGCGATGGCTTCCCAACGGCCGAGAGCAAATCTCGGCAGCGGCTGGCGGACGCTCAAGTGTAGATGGGGATCGAACTGGAACAGAGACTCACCATAGGCGTCAACGCGGGAAACAGTGACTCCCCTCACCCACTTGTATCCGGCATTCACCTTGGTGCCGACGCGCGGCACTTTGGCGGAGACGCTAGCCCCGAACGAATGCCGCTGCGCAGTACGGAGTGTGTCCCGGAGCGATCCGTCCGCTCCGTCCAACGGCACCAGTGCGCCGCCGAAAGAATAAACGGCAGTGAACTCGATATCTCTATCGAGCTTTTCCCGCAGAGCGACACGGGTACCCCAGCTGCTGGAGGAGCCCCCGTCATAGGCAAATCCGTCAGAAACATCGTCCTGGAAATAATCGGCAGCGGGAAGACCTTCGCCGTGGCCGAAGACGGCCACGTGGCGGTTGTCATCATGGAAACCGGCAATCTGCAATTTGCCGCGTGCGCCGATCTTGCGCTCCGCAGCCAGTTCCTCGTGCTTGCCGCTTTGCAGGACCGGGCGTCCCCCGCGCCAGAGCAATGCGGGAAATGCATCCAATTCATTCAGTGCGGCAGCCAATGCACCGCCCGGCTGCGCGTCACTTGCTTCGAGTGGAGCGGGGCCGCTGGGCATCGAAGCAAAAATCAGCGCCGTGCTCCAGTCGTCGGTAATGCGAATATTGATTTCTGCGCGTGGGCGTATGGAGGATGCCGCGGCTCCGAGGCCCACGAGGACATACTCGCCGCCGTAGCGGAGAGCCACCCGGTTGCCGAGGGCCAACACGCCACCCTGATCGATGCGAACGCCGCGAAAAGTACGCCCCTCGGGACCGAGCTTGGCTTCACGCAAAACCAGCGCAGTATGCGGACCGGCGCCGAGGGTCCCCGTCGGCAACCACACGGTGGCAATTCCGCCGCCGGATGCATCGCGGTCGTAGCTCATCTGCCCAGCCAAGATCATCTTGCTCGTGCCGCCGAGAGTTTGCTCATAGGCAACGGCGGTGGCGGGAGAAGACGCAATACTGGAGGCTGAAGTAGGACGGCGTGCGCCGTCTGTAAATTCCAGGCGCAGTCTTGGACCGCGCGGAACGCTGGATTCCACGCCGACCCGGGAGGCGTTCGCCGCGTCGTCCTCCATCCATTCCAAAACGGGGCGCACCGCCGACGCGGAGCGCAGCACCCACTTCCAATTGTCCGCTTCGACAGGAGCGTTTGAGGGGGCGCGCCGCAACTGATCGAGCGAGGCAAACATGGATTCGAGCTCGACGCGGACAACGGTGGTCAAATTCGAAGTAACGCGAATGTGTTTTTCAAGCGTGGGGAGAAATCCAGCAAGGGTCACGCGCAGGGTATAAAGTCCGGGAGAAAGCTTCTCCCCGCGGAAGATGCCCTGCGTATTCGTCAGGAAGCCGCGCGAAGCAGCTGCTCCCGTTTCCGCGATCAACTCGACATTTGCGCCCAACTGTGGCGTTCCCGTCGAGTCCCGCACCACTCCTGCAAGCTTGCCCGGGACGAGCTTCGCTTGCGCGGCCGCCGGTTGCGTCCCGAAGGACAACACCACTGCGGTCAGGACCAGGGCCCCCAGGATTCGGAGCCTTTCCTGTTTCACGTTTGTTACCTCCCTGGTGTGGCGTTGGCCGCGGTCTTGGTCTCCGGCGCCGCCTTCACCGTGAAATCTGCCGTTCGCGAAATCGTCTGCTTGGAAAGCGTGTCCGTAGCATTGACCTCAAGGGTGTATTTCCCCGGCGCCAGAGTGGCAAGCGGCAGAAGGCGTTCAATAGTGACCTGATCGCCGGTCTGCTTCATCTCCAGGGAGGTTTCCTTGAACTGCATGATCGACTCATTGCCCCTCTTGACTGTGTATTGGAAAGTGGCATTGGACTTATGCGTGGTGTCGTCGGGCTTCAGGTTGTACACCTGCATATAGACACCGAGCTTGCCAGCGGTGGTGAAATCGCCCTCAAGCCGCGGCCGGACTTTGGAGGAGCCCAAGACGAACTGGCCTGCGCCGATTTGCTTCGCGGGAACATGTTCGATTTGATCCGCGAGAATTAACGAGCTCGCTTCCAGTTTTTCGTCATTGTAACGCGGCACCGCCAGGCGGCTGTTTACAACGCCAACATTCCCGCTTTGCACGTCCTTGATCACCAGATCCAACCGGTACAGTCCTGGACGCAAGGGAACGGCCTTCTGGTAAATCGATTGCATCTTCAGGGACTGCTGGAATAGAGAATCGGGGAAATCGCGGCTAACGGAATCCTCAAAGGTCTGCACCACGCGGCCAGTCAGGGTGGTTACACGTCCGAAGATATTCATGGTGGCGGAGTGAATTCCTTCCTTCGACGTGAAGGAAAGCTGGCCGTTCGGAATCTGGATGGTTACGGGTACAAGCACAGTGTCATTCGTAACTTTTAGATAATCGGGTCGCCAAATAAAGTGCAACTGATCCCGAACGATGCGCGAAGTCACAATGGCTTCAAGGTCCTTGAATTTCACCGTTGGCGGCCTATTCACCTTCGCGTAGAGCTCCAGGCGACTGAACTCATTCATGCTGGCGGGTGTGCCACCCATGGACCTCGGCGTAGTCATGCCGTCGGAGCGTGTAAATCGATCCGCCTTCGACGCCATCCCCATGGATTCCATCTGGCTCAACCCCGCGCCAGGCACGTGCAAGAGCGCATCCTTTTCCCCTGGGTCCATCGTCATGTGATATTCACCGGAGCCGCTGGGATCCACAAATTCGATGATGATGTTTTCGCCGATGTCTTCCAGATAGCGCCAGCGCCAGGTTTCCCACGGGTAGGTAGTCGTTGAACCGCCGCCTTCTTCCATCGGCCGGTCATAGGTGCCGCCGGTCGGGTGGGATTCCACTTCGTCAGCGGGACCCCACATGATGTACATGCGGCCGCGATCCGTCTTCCATCCAGGAATACCGGAGGCAAAATGCTCGTTGGCGTAAGCAATGCGGCGGTAGTGCTCTTCTTTGAAATCATTTTGCGGCAGATCGGGATTGCTGCTGCGCCGGAGCCAGAATTGTTCGATGAACTGCTCGCGCTCTTCGTTGGTATCCAATTGAAGGAAAGCGTTGCGCTCCTCCGGCGAGATGATATAGGTGACGTCCTCGCTGAGCCATTGCCTGTAGGAGCTGTCCAGCTCCTTGAGGGTCCTCCTCATCTTCTTTTTCGTGTCTTTGGTCAGCTTTTGTGGTGTGGGAGCAGCCGCGGGATCTGGCCCCTGTTGTGCCCAGCTCGATGGAAGCGCAATGATAATTGAAAAAGCGAAAGCCAATAGGGTATGTGCTACCCGTGACATGAATACACCTCAAGATCTAGGACGTTGCGATTCTAACCCCCGGACAAGCTCCCCGTCAATCGAGGAATCCCCTTCATTTTCTGACACTTGCCCCCCGAATCGGGTTAGAACACGCGCTGGCTAGTTTGGTTGCCTGACAGTTTTTGGCCTGAACGAAAGTACAGGAGATTGCAGGTGAAGTCCTGAGAACGAAATCAAGAGTTGCGAAGACTACTGAACGCGCTTGGGAAGGCCGTCGGAGCCTACCAGGGAATCGAAAATGGCGAGTACGTGTCGGCGATAGTCGGCCATGCGCGAGAAGATGTCGCGCAACTGCGGGTCGCGCTCCGCTTCCCGGTGCCATTTGGCCAGGACCGCGGCGGGAACTTCGATATCCCTGCGCAGCTGCTCCGGGGAATGGCCGCGCAGGAATAGGCCGTAGAAAAAAGCGGCTTCCCGCTGCGGAAAGTCAAAATCGTTGACGACTTCGACGGGAACGAATTGTGGCATCGTGGCCATGGAGAAAAATGCAGTTTACTCAAAAACTTGTCCGCGTCAAGTAGGACTGACGGCATCTTGCCGCGTTCCGGGTAACTCCCCCCTTCCCTGATCTAACGGCCGGCGGCAGATTAGACAGTCCCTACAACGCTTTGGTTGCTAGGTGGTTCTAACCGCCGTAGGATGATGGTAGGCATGGGGAGGTTACACAACTCGCGCGGAAGCTCGCTGGCGGCACGCACCGTCGGGCGATTCTTGAAGTTTGGCGTCTTGCGCGGACTTCGCTCCATCGAAATTGACCCGGAAGAATTCCGGCGCGAACTCTGCGACAAACATGGGCTGTGGGTGCCGAACTTTTCGCGCATGAAGGACGTGCCGGTGGAGCGCCTGGATGCCATCGCCACGCAACTGATTCGCGATGCCGGGAGGCTGGCGCTTGCCGAAGGCGCCGGTTTTGGCCTGGGCGGAATGATCACCTTTTTGCCGGACGCCAGTATTCTGACGGTGATCACCCTGCGGCTCATCCAGCGGCTTTCTCTGCTTTACGGATTCGAAACGCACGGGCGCGATCAGCGGATGGAAATGTGGAAAGCCGCGGCCGCCGCCGCCGGGATTGACTACGGAAAAGATCTTGCTGAAAAACAAATTCTGGAAAAACTGGTTCCGCGCATCGTGGGGCGCTTCGCCGCCAAGATCGGCGCGGAGGCTGCGGAAAAGTGGGCCGGCCGCCTGATTCCGCTGGCCAGCTCGGCCATCGGGGGCGCGCTCAATTTTTCATTTGTGCGGAGCTGGGGCAGGCGCGTGCAGCGACACCTCCGTGCAAAGCATCAAGGAACCAGCTCCTCCCTGTCCCCGCGGCCGCCGGCACAAACTGCGGCCGCGCCTATGCTTGTCTCCTAAGCTCTACGGTCGTGCGCGAAATGATTTTTCGGGCGTCTAAACGGGCGTGATGGGACATACTCTGCGGACCCTCCTCTCTGCCTCTTGTTTCGTTGTCGTTCTCTTGCGTCTTCCCCCCACCGCGCATTCTCAAGAAAAGGAAAAAGAGCAAATCAAGGGCGTGCTGGCCGAGCCGGCTGACGCTGCCGAGGTCCGTGAGCAAATTGCCGTCGTAGAGCAACTGAAGACGGTTGTGCCGGACCGCGGTGCCATTCTCTTTTTCCTGTCAACCGCCAAACAACACTTGGGGGAAACGCGCGAGGCTCTTGGGTTGCTAAAAGAGTGTTTGAAACTGCGGGAAGGGTTTGACCCCTCCGGCTCTCCGTCCTTTCTTGGACTGAAGGGCACAAAAGAATTCGACGATTTAGTCGCTGCCGTGCGCCGAGACTTTCCGGCCGTCGCTCGGGCACGGCTCGCGTTTGTCACCGAGGAAAAGGATCTCATCCCTGAAGGGTTGGCCTACGACGTAAAGCGCAATCTTTTCTACCTCAGCAGTCTGAACCGGAAAAAGATCGTGAAGATTGATTCCCAGGGAAGAGTTGCAGATTTTGTACCCGCGGATCGCTACGGTCTTTTGCCGGTGCTGGGAATCCGGCTTGACCCTGCGGACGGGACGGTGTGGGCCGCTACTTTCGAAGATGCAGGCCGCACGGATCTCGTGCATTTCGATTCCGCGGGCAAGCTATTGGACCGTTATGCGCCGAAAGACAACGCGAAGCACGGCTTCAATGATCTCGTGGTGCGCAAGAATGGCGAGGTGATTACCACGGATAGTTTAAGCAATCAGGTGTTTCGCTTTGATCCCATATCGCACGCGTTCACTCCTCTGCCCGTCTATCGAGTGCTTCTCTATCCCAATGGCATTGCCCTGGCGGACGACGACCGCTCACTCTATGTTGCCGACGGCATCGGCGTCGTGAAGATCGATCTGGCCGACAATAGCAGCCGGGACGTTGACCCCGGCCCGCGCAACACCATTGCGGGGGCCGACGGGCTCTATTGGCACAACGGCAGCTTGATTGCCGTGCAGAACGGCATGGGCTCGCCGCGTGTGGCTGCGTTCAAGCTTTCCAAAGACGGCAATCGCGTTACGCAGGTGACGGTACTGGAGAATCACACGCCATTCACCACGCTTCCCACCACAGGAGCGATCCGCGGTAATGATTTCTATTTCATCGCAAACAGCCAGATTGACAATCGGAACGGCGAAAAAATCATGGACGTGACAAAACTTGCTGCCGTTCGGATTGCCGTCGTGCGGCTGCCTTGATCTTTGCTCCAGAAAGCAACGAAAATTCAATAGAGTGGAATTTCGGAGTCCGCCGCCGTAAAGTAGACTGGTAAACGAAGATTTTGTGATCCGCGCGCCACGGGGGAGTCTATGTTCCGTACCAGAAAATTGCTGGGCAGTGCAGCTCTTGGCAGCCTTGCCCTGGCGTTCGCAGTCCTGCCGGAAAGGGCGGCTTCCGTTTCTTCGGCAGGTCAGGTCACGCCGCAGTCCGGGACCACTGAAGCTGTGCCCGCTTATCACCAGCAAGCTCCGTCCGGCGCGCTCCCCGCGACTGTGAATCCGGACGTCTTCAGCGATCCCTTCGTGCAGAATGCTTACACGGTTGCGGCGCGAATCAAAAAAACTCTCTACCAGCAGCCCTGTTACTGCCACTGCGACCGCAGCCAGGGGCACGCCAGCCTGCTCGATTGCTTCGCCAGCAAACACGGCGCGGGATGCAACATCTGCATCAGCGAAGATTTCTACGCCTACGAGCAAGTACACAAGGGAAAGACCGCCGCGCAGATTCGCGCAGGGATTATCCAGGGCGAATGGCAGTCTGTGGACCTCGCCAAATACCAGAAACCGTTGCCTGCGAAGTGATGGATGGGCCGCGGCGCGCATCTGGCTGCAGCATTTTGGAGAAGCTTCTTGTCACAAAGCTCGGCAATTCGTAAACTAGCCTTACCCCCCAGCCGAGCAAAAGGAGGAAGAATGCGTTTTTGCGTGAAGCTGTGTGTGTCGATGCTGGCGATTGCCGCTTTATTTGTTTCTACGGGAATCCCGGCACGGGCCCAAGACAAGCAACATGTCGTTTCTCTGAGTGACCTGAACAAAGACGCCGCACGGCCGGCACAGACGCGTCAATCGAACGAAGAAGCCGTTCGAACGCTGCTTTCTTCCGACCCCGCGCAAAAAGCGTTGAAATCCGCCAACCTCGACTACCAGAAAGTGGATAAAGCCGTCGGGCAATTGAGCGATGAAGACCTTGCCAAGCTGGCCGAACGGTCCCGCCGAGCGCAGAGCGATTTCGCTGCAGGACGCATATCCGATCGAGATCTGCTCTGGATTATCCTGATCGCCATTGGCATCATCGTCTTGGTTGTGGCCCTTCGCTGATCGTTACGCTTCGAAACTGCAACTTGCAACTATGAACAAGGCTGCTCTCGGTTTGCTCCTGCTTCTCTTCCTGGGGCCTTTCGTTCAGCCGGCGCCCCAGGAAAAGGCGGGAGTGTGGCTCGATGTGCCGTTCGTAAAACAGAGCGAGGATGGCTGCGGGTCCGCCGCAATCTCCATGGTTCTGCAATACTGGAATGCTCATGGCGCGCGCATTGGTCCGCAGCGGGCCGATGCCGCGCTCATTCAAAAACAGCTCTATTCGCCGAAAGCCCGCGGGATCTATGCTTCCGACATGGAAGGCTATCTGAAGGACTCCGGCTTCCGCGTTTTTCGTCTCGATGGAGAGTGGAAAGACCTTGAAGAGCAACTGAAACAGGGCCGGCCGCTGATCGTAAGCCTGCAACCGGGCAGCCTCAAAGCTCCGCTGCATTATGTCGTGGTCACGGGAATCGACTGGCAGAGCGGAGCAGTTTTCATGAACGATCCGGCGCGTGGCAAACTTCTCCGTACCGAACGCGCAGAGTTTGAAAAGGAATGGCGGCCGAACCACAATTGGATGCTGCTGGCCGTGCCCCAAAAGGCCGCGTGATCCTTTTCCTGGCTGCCGTATTGATTCTGGGCGCGCCCGGCTTCGCCCAGGATCAACCCTCTGAACAAACCCGCCTGGCCGCAGCACAAAGAGCGTTCGACAGAGGGCATTGGGAAGAAGCAGCGAATCTAGCGCGTGGTCCCGCAGATCAATCGGCGAATCTTGATTTTCTGATGGGTCTGGCTCTGGCGCACCAGGAAAAATGGAGCGAAGCGAAGCTGGCGTTCGAGACCGGCTTCCGTAAAGCACCAGGGGATCCGCGCTTTCTCGTGGAACTGGCCGGCATCGCCTACAAGCAGAAGGATTTTCGAACTGCGAAGGACCGCCTGCACGCCGCGCTTCGGCTCCACCCGCAAGACGCTTACGCGCGCGAATTCCTTGCCACCATCTACTTTCTCGAAGGCAACCTGGAAGCCGCGCTCAAATACTGGAATCCCGAAGAAAAGCCGCGGCTCGGAAGCGTCGCGTTTGTGCCATCCCTGCATCTGAAAGCATCTCTCAGCAAGCGCGCCCTCGCCTTCAATGCTCCTCAAGTCCTGACGGGAGACGCGCTCCTCGCCACGGAATCACGATTGGACCTTCTGGGCATCTTTTCTAGCCGGCGAATGGAGCTTACGCCAACCGACTCCGGGAATTACGACGCGACGCTTCATCTGGCGGAGAGAAACGGCTGGGGCGATTCGAAGCTTGCGGGCATCGTGTCGCTCTTAAGCGGGCTGCCTTACGCTACGGTCTACCCGGAGTTCTACAATCTGGGCCATGATGCCGTGAATGTAGTCTCACTCGCGCGGTGGGATTCGGAGAAGCGCCGCATCTCACTCGCCGTTTCCCTGCCCGTCTATGGTGACCCGAGCCGGCGCTTGCGGCTTTACGCCGATGCACGCAATGAAAACTGGAATCTGACGCGAACTTTCTTCGGCGCAGGCACACCACTCAGTGACCTGAACCTTCGCCGCGTGGCGGCCGGCGCGGAATTTCGTTCCGTCGTGAACGGCAGGTGGAGTTGGAGCGGCGGCGCGGAGGTTGCCCATCGCAACTTTCGAAATCTGAGTAGTTCGCTTTCATCCTCAGAGCGGCCATTCTTTACCGCAACCACTTCACTTGCAGGATGGCTTGGTGCCGGCCGGTCTCTGCTGCGCGTCCCTGAGCACCGCTTCACGCTGGATACCTCGGCCGAATTGCGGGTAGGCCGCCAATTTGCCAACGGTCTCGGTCCGTTTGCTTCGCTGCGCGGATCGCTCGTTGCACGTTGGCTTCCGCAAGCAAGAGGTGATGACTACGAGATGCAGACGCGCATACGCGCCGGCGGAGCTTTAGGAAAAATCACCGTGGATGAACTGTTCCAGTTGGGCATGGAACGTGACAACGACCTCTGGCTTCGCGGACACGCGGGCACCACGGATGGTCGAAAAGGTGCTGCCCCGCTCGGCCGGCGATATTTCCTGGCGAATTGGGAGATGGACAAGAACATCTACCGCAACGGCTTCTTCACTCTGAAGCTTGGACCGTTTCTCGACAGCGGAGCGGTCGCGGATTCCTCAAGCCTCTTCGGTTCTCGGCGCTGGCTCTGCGATTCCGGTATCCAATCGAAGGTGCAAGTCTTTGGCGGCGTGACTGTTCTTCTCTCCTATGGCCGCGATCTCCGCAGCGGCAAAGGCGTTTTTTACGGGACCGTACTCCGATGATTTCGAGATTGCATTTTCGCGCAGGCCGGAGGTGCGAACTTCCGCGTAACGCCCCTGCTCTTTCATACGTCCCAGTGTAAGATTGTCAGGCGGTTGGAATCCGCAGCGCGTGGCAACAGCCGCGGTTACCGCGTCTAATCCAAACAGGGGCAGACCATGTCAAACCGATTTTTCTCTGCTGGTTCGATCCTTGCGGCTGTGTGTGTCGTGGCGCTGGGATTGGCCAGTGCGGGCCTGCGCGCTTCGTCGAACGCCGCGGACAAGCCAAATTCATGGGGCTTTGACACCACCAATCTCGACAAAGCTTGCAAACCCTGCGACGACTTCTATCAGTTCGCCATGGGGAGCTGGATGAAGTCCAACCCCATCCCGGCGGAATACTCTACCTACGGCAGCTTCACGCGGCTTGCGGATCAGAACCAGAAAAATCTTCGCCAGCTTCTGGAGGAAGCCGCCAAGGCCAAGGGCGCTCCGGGATCCAACGAACAGAAGATTGGCGACTTTTACGCCGGCTGTATGGACACCGCAGCGATTGACGCCGAGGGAACGAAGCCCATCGAGCCGGAACTGGCGCGCATCGCGAACATCAAGAATATCCTCGACTTGCAGGCGGAAGCCGAACGCCTGCAAAGCATGGGCGTTGGCGCGCTCTTCCGTTTCAGTTCGCGTCAGGACCTCAAGGACAGCACCGTAGTGATTGGCGGCGCTTCGCAGGGCGGGCTGGGGTTGCCGGAGCGCGAATATTATTTGAAGACCGACGAGAAATCCCAGCAGCTTCGCGATGCTTACGCTAAGCACGTTGCCAATATGCTCGCCCTGCTCGGTGACCCGGCCGATAAGTCCGCGGCGGAAGCAGCCGTGGTCTTGAAGTTGGAAACGGCGCTGGCGAACGTGTCGGTGAAAAACACCGATCTTCGCGACCCAGAAAAAAACTATCACATGATGGCGCTCGCGGACTTGAACGCGCTCACGCCAAATTTTTCCTGGGATGCGTATTTCAAGGCCGCAGGCCATCCGGAACTGAAACAGATCAATGTCGGACAGCCGGATTTCTTCAAGGGCCTCAATGCGCAGCTGACGGCCACTCCGCTCGCGGATTGGAAAACCTATTTGCGCTGGCATCTCGTCAATGCCGCAGCCTCGGAGCTTGCGGAGAAATTTGTGGCTGAAGAATTCGAATTCCGCGGCAAGACGCTCACCGGTGCCAAGGAAATTCAGCCGCGCTGGAAGCGCTGCGTGCAAGCTACCGACCGGATCCTTGGCGAAGCGCTGGGACAACTGTACGTTCAAAGATACTTTCCACCCGAAGCCAAAGCCCGCGCGCTCGAAATGGTGCACAATTTGATCGCCGCCCTGAACGACGACTTGCAGACCCTGTCGTGGATGGGCCCGCAAACACGCGCCCAAGCAGCTGCAAAACTCAGCGCCTTTGCCGTGAAGATCGGCTACACGGACAAATGGCGCGATTATTCCGCGCTGAAGATCGAGCGCTCTAGCTATTTGCACAACACTCTCCGCGGAGCTGAGTTTGAGTTCGACCGCCGGTTGGACAAAATCGGCAAGCCCGTGGATCGCACCGAATGGGGCATGACGCCGCCCACCGTCAACGCCTACAACAACAGCAGCATGAATGAAATCGTCTTCCCCGCAGGCATCCTGCAGCCGCCCTTCTACGATCCAAAAGCGGACGACGCCGTGAATTACGGCGGCATGGGCGCCGTCATCGGCCACGAAATCACGCACGGCTTCGATGACCAGGGCTCGAAGTTCGACGCCAAGGGCAACCTGAGCGATTGGTGGACCGCGGAAGATCGCAAGAATTTTGACGAGCGCGCCGGTTGTGTGGAAAAACAATTTGACGGTTACGAAGTCGAACCCGGTCTCTACCAGAACGGCAAGCTGGTTCTGGGCGAAAGCATCGCGGACCTCGGCGGTCTGGCTATCGCTTATGCTGCGTATGAAAAATCGCTCGAAGGCAAGCCGCGGCCGAAGGAGATCGAGGGCTTCACGGCCGAGCAACGTTTCTTTCTCGGCTGGGCGCAGGTCTGGGGCGCGAATCAGCGGCCGGAGGCGGCCCGGCTACAGACCAAAACAAATCCGCATCCGCTGGCGCGCTTCCGTGGCAACGGGCCGCTCTCCAACCTGTCCATCTTCGCGCAAGCGTTCGGCTGCAAGAAGGGCGACGCCATGGTTCGCGAGCAGGCTTGCAAGATCTGGTGACGGCTTCCGCGTGGATGCCAGGAAATCCCGTGGGACTCCCAATGGCTTGTTTTAGAAATGCATGACAGCTCCAGCCGTAAGCTGGAAATTGTTCTGGTTTTGGCCAAAAACGCTGGTCCGGACGAGGTCGCCTCCGAGGCGGCCAGAAAATCGGTAGTTAAAGTTGTAATCGGCGCCGCCACCGAGTTGGAGAGCGAATCCGCTTCTGTTGGCATTTCCCGCCGTTTGCGGCTGCTCGTGGGCTCCGCCGAAGATGGCGTGCAACCAGGGATCCCACCGCTGGTAGCGGTGCCAGGCAATCCTTGGCCCTGCTCCGTAGATCAGCAGCTTCACGTGTGCGCGGTCATATATTTGTGGTGCGAAGGCGGCTGAGACGTTTCCTTCAATGCCAAACCATTCGTTCGTGTTATACGTCAGCGATGTTTTCACACCCAGGGCGCTGGCGTTGAAAATGGACGAGCGAAACCGAACCCAGGTGAATCCCAAACCTAGCTCCCAGCGGATAATATCGCCCCGGGAATAGAGAAACTTCGGCTTTGGCGAGGGTACCGCTGGCTCCGCGGGCTCGAGCGGCACGGCCAATGTCGTAGTGACAAATGGCGCCTTGAGCGTTTTCATCGGCTGTGCCGCCGGGAAGAAGGACAAAGACGCACGGCTCGCGGTCAAGGGGTTGACGAAAGACACCTTGGGAGCTGAACCCGGCAGCATATTCGTCTGGTCATTCGCCTGCGGGGCCGCAGGTTCCTGCGCCTGCGCCACACACACACTGCCAAACACGAGCAACGCCGTTACAAAAAGCTTCATGATGATGCTCCCCTCAGAGAGCTATCCCCCCACGCCTGGGAATAGCTACCTAACTACGGTAAACAACAGTGAGGCCCTTTGTCTATCTTCTTTCGCGGGAATCGCACAAAAGAGGAAACGGCACTGTTCAGTCAAATCCTCTTTGGAACGATTGGGAACTTCATATTTCTGCCCGACCTGAGAGACTTAGCGCATCAAATCACGGCAAATCCGAGCGCTGCTGCCTGCGTGCGGAGCTCTTGCCATTCGAGGGGAGTTGCTGTTGTCGAACCGGTGCTCAGGATTCCGCCGCCTAGATTTGCAAGGCAAGGCGCCGCAACGAGAGGTGCTTGCGGCTCCGGCAAGTTCGGAACTGAGTTGTCGGGCTCTTTGAAATTCAACGCGTAGGCAAGGCTAAGCACGTCACTGCTCGCGTCACGTGGTGACAACGGCCCAAGGCCCCAGCGCCACTCGATCAGCTTCAAAACCGAGGTGTGATCGAACACTAGCGCGCTGACTCTGGCGTCATCCGGATTCCCCCGGCTGAAAGGCGACGCAACGACGGTAGGCACACGCAATCCGAGCAGCGCTTTGCCATTCACAAGATCGGTATCTACATTGTTTGCGGCCGTGGCACGTGGCGGGGCGACATGCTCGAAAAAGCCGCCCCATTCGTCAAAGTTCACGATAAACACGGTGCTCGCCCATTTCGGTCCCTTGGCCACGGCTTCGAAAGTCTGATGGAGGAAAAGATCTCCTTTGCGAATGTCCGCGTGGGGATGATCGTCGTTGCCCGTGCCATCATCGAGAAGTGTGTACCTCGGATCGAGGAAGGAAACCGCGGGGAGCGTCCCCCTGGCGGCGGACACCAGAAATTCCTGGTACAGACGCGAAATGCCAAAATATTTCGCGCCCCATAGGGCAACAAATGGCACGTTCGAATAGAAATAATTCGCGCTCACTCCGGCGCTGGCGAGTCGGTCCCAAATGGTTGGCAGTGAACTGAAGTTGGTGCTATTGGTCAAGCGGTCGGTCTGCGCGGCGTGCAGAAACAGCCGGTTCGGGAATGTCGGGCCGAGAATCGAGGCGAAATACCGGTCGCAAGTGGTGTAGTTCCGAGCTAGTGCCGCGTAAAACGGGATGTCTTGTTCGCCGTAATAGCCGATGGAATAGACATCGCTGCTGCCCGCGCGCAGGAAGCCATCCATCAATCCATGGTCATACTGGAGGCGAGCGCCGTCATAGGAATGGTCTGGATCCGGGTGGGGGCAACCGGTGTAGTCACCGGAGAGCGAATGAGTCGCGTGACTCACGCCGGCACGGTCCGCGTACGTCAAGCCGGCTTGCTTGCCGTCCGCATTCGGCAGCCATCCAAGAAAATGGTCGAAACTTCGATTCTCCATCGTCACCACAACGATGTGTTCGATACCTGATTGCTCAGGGCTCGGTAGACTAGGTAGATTCCGAATATCTTGCGCAAATAACTTCTTGCTGGAAGGCCAGGACGCGCCAACCAGCGCGGCTCCCGAAACAAATGCAGCGTTCTTTAACAACTCGCGGCGACTTACGTTCATGAGGTCACTCCGTGATTGAGATGACTTGCACTTCGGGATCGGCCAAGGCTAGCGCTGCGGATGTAAATGGCAAATGAAAATGTGGGAGAAAAAATACCTGAATTCCGTATCGGGTCTTTACCTTAACGCCCTGCCGGGTGGCACTGAAGCTAAATTCTAAATCGATTCTGGACGGATGATTCGATTGACGGCTGCGTGCCCCGTTTTCGGTTTTTGAGGGTGGAGCGGGCTCACGCCGGGGACCCGGCGAAGTTGGCACGACTGCGGAGACGGAGTTAACGGCCGTGGCGGAGGTAGTCGTCTGTTTTGTTCAGCCAGTCTTCTCTCGGCGGGTCGAAGACGTCGAGGTCCACTGTATCTTCGAGCGCCCAGGCTTCGTGAGGCATCATCGAAGGGATGCACAGCACCTCGCCGGCACGCACCACGATTTCCTTGCCGTCGATTGCGAATTTCAGCGCGCCCTCGAGAATGTAGGTCACTTGCTCGTTGTGGTGGTGATGCAGCGGCACGTGCGCGCCCTTCTTCATCAGCACGCGCGCCAGCATGATCTTGCCGCCGACCACCATCTCGCGGTCAATGAGCGGATTCAGTTTTTCACGTTCCACGTTTTTCCAGGCGATGTGTTTCGATTGGGCTGGGCTGCTCATTTCATGTCTCCATACAATTTCGCGGCGTTGTCATGCAGGTACAAGCGCGCCAGTTCGATGGCTTTTTCTTCTGTGAATGCGCCTTCAGAGACGAGTTCCGCCAGCGCCGCAGCTACCGCCGTCCGCGCGGAGCGAACCGCCAGCCAGAAGGTTTCTTCCGCGCCGACCGCATCGTTGAACGGAAACGCGTCCGAGGCGAACATGATCTTTTCGGGATACAGCGAAATCCACTGCTTCAGGATGTTCTTCAACTCCGATGGATAAACGTAATAGCCCATCAGCGAGGAGTCGGTGTACACGTTTTTCGCGGCCGTCAGCCAGATCATGTCCAGCGTGTAGGGATAGCCGCCGTGGATCAGCACGAACTTTACGTTGCTGTAGCGCGGGTCGCGTAATACGTTTTCGAGATTGCGCGGGTTGCCGTTGCGCAAGCTGAAATAGTCGCCGATCCCGACCGCACTGTGAAAATGAACCGGGAGCTTCCATTTTCCAGCTTGATCGACGAGCACGCGGAAGATGTAATCCTGGAACAAACGGTATTCTTCCGCGGTGGGCACGCCGCCCGCGTGATACTTGGAGTAAATTGCCTCCGCCTTCTCACGCGGCGGATCCCTGAAGTGCAGCGAACGGAAATAGGCGGCCTCGAATTTCATGGCCACACCGCCCTTTTTCTGATTCTCGGCGAGAGTTCCGCGGACGAATGTTTCATATCCTGCCAAATCGGCCGGCAAGCCATTCAGGGCTGCTTGCTTCATGTAACGCTGCAGCACTTTTTCCTGCAGGGGGATGTACACACCCATGTCGCCATTTCTTGCCGCCTGGTCGTGATTGTCGAAGGGAAACAGGAACGAATCGACGAAAAATACCCAGTGAAATCGTTTCGCGTCCAGGTACGGAGCCCACGCCACGCGATTCGCAAGGCACGTCTCTATGTTCATTTTGTCCAGGATGCTGTTCCAGTAGGCCGTGCCGCCGGCGGCTTCCACGGCCTTTTTCTTCTCGATCAGCCATTTTGCGTGTTCGGGCTTGAAATCGTCAAAAGGGTATCCGAAGAGCGCTTTCGCCGCGGCCACAAATTCGGGATTCGTATCGCGAAGGCGCAGCACAGTGCTTTCCCCGGGCGGTGAAGCCATGGCGTCCATGTCCGCATCGTCGGGAAACGTCGCGTGAGAATGATTGTCGTAGATGGCCATGCGGTCGATCTGCTTCAGCAGTCTGTCGTACGTTTTCTGAAGGTCCGCGCCGGGCAGAGGCCGCGCCTGCGCTTGCGCCGTGGTTGCGCCGACGAATCCGAACAGCAGGGCCGCGCCAAAGTGAAATGAATGTTTCATTTTTCCCCTTGCCTCACGATCGGCGGCCTCGAGACTAGCGCGAAACCGCCGCGCGCCAATGCACGGACACGCGCTGCATACGTTCCAGCGCTTCTTCCAGCAGATTTCGCGCACTCACGAGCGAGAAGCGCAAATAGTTTTTGCCGCGTGCGCCAAACGCCGCGCCGGCGATTCCAGCGATACCGGCTTCTTCGAGCAGCAGTTGCTGCAGCTCTTCGGCGAAAATTCCCGTATCTTCAATGTTTACCCACGCGTAGAAGGCCCCCTCTGGCGCCTGGCAGCGAAATCCGGGGATGCGCGAGAGACCGGCGACGAATTGATCGCGCCGTTTGCGGTATTCCGTCACCATGGCTTCCACGGCATTCGTGGAATCGCGGAGCGCTTCGATGGCCGCCACCTGCGTGAATTCCGCCGTGCAAGTGAAAGTGTTCAGTACCAGCAGGTCCATCGCATCAATCACCTGGACCGGCGCGACCGCATATCCCAGGCGCCATCCGGTCATCGCGAAACTCTTGGAAAAACCATCGATGATAACCGTGCGATCCGCCATGCCGGGCAGCGCCGAAATGGATTGGTATTCGCTGCCGAACAAAATCCGCGCGTAGATTTCATCGGAAAGAACCCAGAGGTCGTGCTGCACAGCAAGTTTCGCGATTTCCTCGAGGGCCGCGTTGCTGAAAACCGTGCCGGTCGGATTATTCGGCGAATTGAAAATGATCATGCGCGTGCGGGGCGAAATCTTTTGCGCAATTTCACGGAGGTCCGGCTGGAATTTGTTTTTTTCTTCCAGGCCAAAGGGAACGGCCATGGCACCCAGGCCGCGAGTGAACGACGGATAAATCGGGAAACCCGGATCGGGGTAAAGCACTTCGTCGCCTGGTTCGATCAGCGCCATCATCGCGAGGGAAAGCGCCATTTTGCAGCCGGGGGCGACCAGAACCTGCTCGGCCGTGACGTTGAGCCGGCGCGTGCGTTTCAAGTACTCCCTAATGGCTTCGCGCAACGCAGGTATGCCGCGCGTCGAGCAGTAGCGGTCGCGGCCTGCTGCCACCGCCGCGCGCACCGCATCGACTACCGGCGCCGCAGCATGAAAATCCGGCTCGCCTAATTCGAGGTGGATGATGGAACGGCCCTGCCGCTCCAGTTCTTTCGCGCGCGAGAAAACCGCCAGCGCGCCTTCGCCAGTCAATTGAGAAACGCGCGATGCAATTCGAGTCATAGTCTTGTCCGGTGCAGAATCTTATCACTTCGTTGCCGGCAGCGGCGTCTTGCCGGTGATGGATGCAAAACCAAAATGGAGTCAAAGGAAATTGGGGGCCCACGCGGATGCGCGTGCCCCGACCATCCAGAAGTTGCTATCCCCTGCCCTAGAACGCGTAGCGCAGTGAGAACTGGACGAGCCGCGGCGTCCCGGCGGTGCTGGTAATTTTGGCGAAGGGGCTGTTGGCAAGGGGAATCGTTTCGACGTCGGTCACCGATGGGTTGCCAAAATTGGCGTGGTTCCAGATGTTGAAAAAGTCCGTGGTGAAGCGCAGTTGCTGCCGCTCGCTCAGCTTGAAGTTTTTGATGAGGGAAAAGTCCCAGTTCTGCTGGTGCGGTCCGCGGAAAACGTTCCGGCCCAGATTGCCGAAGTCCGTGGTGCAGAAGTTGGGATTGTTGACCGGGTCGCACTGCGCCGGATAAAGCAGCGGTGCGGTGGTGAAGGCATTTATGTTCAGATAACCATCAAGCCGTCTGTGGATGTCTCCGGTGGTCAGAGCGCTGGCAAGCGTGCTGCCGCTGGCCAAACTGCCCGTAAGGGTGCCGGGAGTGAAGCCCGCGCCAAGAAAGCCGGTACCGCCTCCGGAATCCGTCACCGAGAACGGCGAGCCCGACTGGAAAATGGTGATGCCGCTCACGGACCAGTCTTTCAACAACACCGCCTGCGCACCGGTAGCGCTCTTGAAAAATGGCAGGTCGTGGCGATAGCTCACGGTCAAGCGATGCCGGCGATCGAAGTCGGAAAGGCCGCGCGAAGCATCCAGAGTCGACTCATCGTTGAAAGCGGTGTTAAACGCCGTGTTTCCGGTGGAGGTCGCGTCGGTGGACTTGGAAAAAGTGTAGGCCGCCTGAAAGTACCCTGCACCCCAGCGGCGGCTGAGAGATGTTTGCAAAGAATGATAGTGCGAATAGGCGTCGTTGGCAAAAAGCTGAAAGCCACTGTAGCCGTTGATCCCCTGCACGAGCGAGCGCGCCATGGCATTGCCAAACGTGTTGGTGGTGATTTGGCAGGGATTCGGGTTGCAGAACGCCGCACTGTCAATGGTCACGGGTTTCGCCACGGAGGCCCGCCGAGACTGAAGGCTGTCGCGCGTCTCGCGGAGGTGGATGGCGTGCGTGCCGATATAGCCGACTTCGAGGACCCACTGCTGGCCCAGTGCATGCTGCACGGTCAGATTCCACTGTTGGGTGCTGGGCACGATAAAGTGCTGCGGAACCTGCAGCCCGAAAATGTTGGTCGAGAGCAGCGGACCCGGGCAAGCGCCGCCGGTGGCGGGCCCGTAGTTGGCGGCCTGCGTCGTGTCGCCGCCGGGAAATCCCTGAAAGACCGCCAAGCACGGTACGAAGGTCGGATCGAGCGTGCCGGCTTGTGGCAGGCCATTCGGATTCGGATTCGGGCAGCCAGCTGGCGGCGTGGTGGAATAGATGCTACCCATGCAACCCGCGGCGCTGGCACCGAAGGCTACCGGCAAGAAAGGCGCTTGGAAGGAAAGTTGATCCGCGGTGCCCACGTCTTCCCGGACGTAGTAGATGCCGAAGCCTGCGCGAACCGTGGCGGTGTGATGGCCAAAGACGTCATACGCCAAGCCGATCCGCGGTCCAAGAGTGGTTGAGTAATTATTCTTGAAAGTGGTGCCGTTCGCGCTTCCAGACAAACCTGCAAGTTTCAAGCCACTGGCGCAGGAAGGGTAGACGAACGGAAACTGGCCCTGGGCAGCGAGACTCGGATCGAGGTTTCCTATGTGGCAAGCGTTGTCGCGGAACCCGCCAAAAATCTCCGCGCGGAGGCCGAGGTTCAGCGTCAGATCGTTGCGGATTTTCCAGTCGTCCTGCGCGAAGAAGCCGTAATTGTTGGCGCGGTACTCGTGGTCAAAGACGCCGCCGCCGCCAAAGGTAAACTGCGGGGTGCCGAGAAGAAAATTCTGGAAGTCCGAATTGCCGTCGGAAGTGTTGGTGAAAAAAAGTTCGCCATTGAATACCTGCGGAAAGAGTTTGTTTAAATTGACGCGGGTGAACTCGCCGCCGAACCGGAAAACGTGGGCGCCCTTCACCCAGCTCACAGTGTCCACAAAGTTGAGATTGTTCTGTGTCTGGTGCTGATCGCCGAAAGGAGCCGGGCCAATTTCAAATCCCGAGCTGGCGAACACAAACTTGTAAATGGAATTCGTCACCGAATGCGTGGGGCGATCGATTCCCAGGTCGGTGTCGGTTACCGGCGGGATGTTGTTCAGACTGTAGTTGATGTGCACGAAACCGAAGCGGAACTCGTTGACCAAGGTCGGCGAGAAAAGATGCGTTTCGGTGGCGTTGAAAAAGCGGGCGTGCACCGGCGTATCAAACGGAAAATTCAGGGCCGTGGCGCTGATGCTGCTGGAGAGCGTGCTGCCAAGGGATTCCTGGAGGTCGCCCGCTCCAAACGGGAGGAAGCTTTCGGAATCAGAAAAAAAGAATCGAGCAGCGACCTTGTCCTTGCCGCCGTGAAATTCCCGGTCCCAGTTGGACGTAAACTGATCGTCGGTGAATTTCCCCGGGTGGCTGATGGCGAAGGCGCCGGTCGCCGGATCACCGCTGGGAATCAGGAAGCCATTGGAGGTTCCGCCGAACTGGTTGCTCTTGAACTGAAGAAGTTTTACGGAGACAGGGTCCAGTCGTGTAATGCCCGCAGGAAGCCCGGTTGGGAAAAACGTGGCAATCAACGAGGCTTCCGAGCGCGTGGGGCCCGCAGGCATCACTGGAATGGTTGTGCTGATAAAGGTGCCCGGGGAAAGACCGCTACGCTGGCGAGTTCCCTGGTAGTTCAAGAAAAAGTAGCCAAATTTTTCCTTGCCAACTGGGCCACCGAGGCTTCCACCAAAAATGTTTTGCTTGACGGAGGGCCGTGGGAGGCCGCCGCGGTTGAGGAAAAATTCATTCGCGTTGAGAATGTCGTTGCGGAAATACTCGTAGGCATCGCCATGAAATTCTCTTGTGCCGGACTTGAGAATCGCATTGACGTTGCCGCCGCCATTGCGGCCCTGGCTTGCGTCATAGAGCGAGGTCTGGACTTTGAATTCCTGAATCACGTCGGGATTCGGAAGCGGAACGTAGGAAGCTTGCGCGACGTTGTAGTCGGTCGCGCTGATGCCTTCAATGAGGAAGTTGTTGTTGTCTTCGCGCTGCCCATTTACAAAGAGCTTTACGCTGCCTCGGCCCAGTTGCGCGGCGGCGTTGAGTTCGCTTTGCGCGCCGGTGGAAAGGGTCAGCAATTGCTGATAGTTCTGCGTGGCGAGCGGCAGTTCGCGGACGGTCTCGGTGCCGAGAGACTGACCGGTCGTGGCATTCGTCGTTTCGACGCTGGTGATCTGCGCGGAAATCTCTACCTTCTCGGCCAGCGCACCAGGCTTGAGAGTGATGGTGACGCGCGTGGTTTCGGTGATGTGGACTTCGATTCCCGTGGCCTTGGCTTCAGAGAAGCCGGATTTATTTACGACCACGTAGTAGGTGCCCGGCGGCAAGAGCGGGGCGGCGAAGGAGCCATCGGATGCGGTGGTGAGCTTGCGAGCCAGGGTTTCCGTGCGCGTGTCAATGATTTGCACCTCCGCGCCGGCAACGGAACCGCCACCGGTATCGGCGACCACCCCGCTGATGGCGCCGGTCGCGCCGCCCTGGCTATAGGCGCGCGTTCCGCCCAGGACACCCCAGAGCAACACCGCAATTATGAATTTATGAGTGCTTCGCATAACACCCCCCCCTCAGATATGAGACTGCGCAGCTCCGCAGTCGTGAGCGAACCTACCCAAATTTCAAAACTTCCTTTTCCTGGAAAGGATGATGGACCGCGGGACGCGACGCGTGCGCATCCTGGCCTCTTACCGCTCTTGAAACTAACGTTTCACTTTCGTGGTGTCAAGAAACTAAGCCGCAAGATTTTGCATCTGCGCCATCACCAACAGAATCCGGCGGGTTCCACTACTCGTCTGGATGTTCGATTCTCACGCTTAGAGAGGCTGTGCTTGACGCGGCCATCCCCTGGCGAGACTATGGCTTAGGACCACAAAGAGGAAACTTGCCGGTTCTTCAGAAACGTCTAAGGATTCAAGGTAGCGTCCCCGAGAGGGGGTAAACATGATCTCGCCTAGATTGGTCCCTTCCCTGTTGTTGATCTTGTTCTGTGCGTTGTGCGCGGGAGTTGCGCCTGTGGCTGCGGATTCCAGTCATGCTCGCATCATCCGCCTGAGCCTCGTTCAAGGTGATGTCCGCTTCAGCCGAAATTCGCATGGCGACCCGCTGGCCGACTCCAAGACCGCTTGGGAGACCGCTGAACTGAACCTGCCCATCCGCCAAGGGTACGTCCTGGCCACCGACCAGGGGCGGGCGGAAGTCGAATTCGAAAATGGCGCGATGGCCTTTCTCAAAGAAAACACCGTGCTTGAGTTTTACGACCTCTCGTTGAAAGACGGGGCGCGCACCACGCGCCTGCTACTTCGCCAGGGTAGTGCATCTTTTTACGTCAATCCTGCGAGCCAGGACTATTTCAGCGTAACCGGCGGTGATTTCACCGTGGAAGCGAACGGCCGGAGCAGTTTCCGGCTGGATAATTATGACGACGGGAGTACCGTGCAAACCTTGAAGGGGCATGTCACCGTTCTTCACAAAGACAAGACTTCGCGGCTCGGGAAGGGCCAAGCCCTTTCGATGAAGGCCGGGGACGATTCATCCCTCGACATCGGCCGGTTGGCTGCGGTGGATGATTTTGACCGGTGGGTTTCCGGGCGCATTGACGCGGTTTCTACTGCAACGAATGCCGCGCTTCAATATACAACTACGCCCTACTACGCTTCGGGGTTCGCCGACCTTTTCACTTACGGCGCGTTTTCATCGTGCGGAGGATACGGCCTAGGCTGGAGACCTTTCGGTGTTGGCTCTGCGTGGTCACCGTTCTCGGCAGGTCAGTGGATGTGGGATGCCGGATTCGGCTGGACCTGGATGAGCTCGCAGCCATGGGGCTGGGCTCCGTATCACTACGGCGGCTGGCTCTTCGACGCAAGCTGCGGCGGGTGGTTTTATTCGCCACCAGTGTTTTATGGATCCCCGGACGTTCCCAGAGGGCGTTTTCACCGGGGTGTTCATCCTCCGCGCCCGCTCTACCAGCCGGTGACAGGCGTCTTCGTTCGCACCAAAGGCAAGGTGGGCATCGTGCCAACTCATCCGCTGGATGAAAAGGGCAAGACTCCGCGGAATCTGGAACACGGGGTGTTCTCTCCAGTCCTGACAAAAGGAACGAGCGAGCGGATCACGGGCGGCGAGTTCGTACAAAAATGGGATACGTTGAAGTCCGCGCCGCGCGAAGCGCTGACCGGCGGCTTGGCCTCCACCACTCGTCCCGCGCGTGTTTCGCGGACGATTGCCGAAGGCGGGTCGAACGCCCGATTCGTTTCTCACGGCGACGATTCTTCGATTGCCTACGACCCGCAGGGACGCCGCTTTGTGAACACCGACAAGAATAGTTCGGCACCATCCATTGTGAAAGCGGGGGAATCCCGCTCCGAAAGCGGACAAGCGGACGTCGCCGCAGGCACGCGCACCGGAAATGTGCAAAGTAGAACTCCAAATCCAGCCGGCGCTTCGTCGCCGCGCGCTCCTTCCGCTCCTCCCGCGATGCGCACAGCAGCTCCGCCGCCTCCGGCACGCAATGTGACTCCGCCTCCGGCGCCGCCTTATTCGGGTGGCGAACGCGGTGGCTCCGTCGGTGGCTCCGTCGGTGGCTCCATCGGCGGCCCCAGTGGTTCCAGCGGCAGAAGCGGTGGTGGCCCCGCTTATTCGGGCGGAAGCAGTGGAGGACGTTCTTCTCCCGGCTCAAGCGCTCCCTCGCGCCCATCCGGCGGCCGTCCGCACTAAGCGAATCGAAATCCTCTCTGGTGCCATAATCGGAAACTTGATCAGGGTGTGCTCTGCAGACGCACTCGCGCCCGGCAAGGCTACTTCAGGCTTTTTGGGTCGGAAAGATTTTTGGGAGACTGCTTGTTGAGTAGGGCCACAAGCTTCTGGCCTGCAGGGGGTGTTCCCACTTTGTGTGCGCGGACAATATCCTCCGCCGTCAATTTCCTCCCGTACAGGCTTTCGTTCGCGCCGTTATCCTGCCGCAACGTCGAGCCTTCGAGGGATATGCCGGCAAAGAGTCCACGCGACCTGGAATACGTCAGGATTTCCGCCTTTAAGACGATATCGGTTTGCGCCGCGGCAGTGCGGCCTTTGGGACCCGCCGCCGCTGAAGCGTCGCCTCCCAGCTTGACCTTGCTCTTCAGAACGGACTCGGCACCCTTGGGGTTCATGACCAGGAGAACAAAGTCCGTTGCCTGCCCGCCCAGTTGGACCCCAATGTTAGCTCCCTCCAACGCAAACATGGCCGGCGGCCCCCATGGGCCGGTGAAATGCGCACCGGAACGGCAAACAATGGCGCCGCGGCCGTAACTGCCTCCGATGCCCACCGCAAACTTTTTCACTGAAGGTAAGACGATGACGCATTCGGCATCGTTGAGAAGGTCGGTCGGAAGATTATCCGGGATATCGAGAATCTCTTTCAGAACTTCGCCGCACTGTTCGAGGCGTTCGACTTCCTTCTTGCTCTTTGCCGCGGCTGCCGACACGCAGGCCAAGGCGGCGATGCACAGCACCGTGACAACGTTTTTCATTCGAACAGCTCTCATGGCGCCCTCTTCAGTCATCATCATGCTCCCTGATGAAGATTCGAGGCCGTAAGAGCGAAACAGAAACGTGGATGCGGTCGGAGAGGGGATTCAAAATCTCATCGAGATCGTCGCCACGGAGATAGATGTATTCGGTGCGCCCCGGCCAGAAGATCGCCACTTTGGCGCGATGGTCGGGGATAAAGAAGACGTTGATGTGGTCCGGGTAGCGGTGGTGCTCGCCACAATCTTCGCAGTCTTCATCGTCGTCATCGTCGTGATGGTGGTGACGGCGGCGCTCCACGACCACGGGATAGGATTCGACCATCTGGTATCCCGGCTCATCGCGGCGGCGGGCAGGCGCGGGGGCCTGGAGCCTAGCTAATTCGGCCGGGCTAATGGTGACCGAAGAAACGTGGAAGGTGAGAAGCGTCTCCGACGGCAGCACGATCTCGTGATTTCCAGTGAGGTAGGCGCCAAGTGTGCCCGCTCCGCCACCGGCAGCCGCGCCGATGGCTGCGCCCTTTCCGCCGGCAGACGCACCGCCAATTGTCGCGCCGAGAGCAGCCGTGCCGCCGATGATGAGCAGATTTCTTTTGGCGTTTGAGTCTGCCTTGATGGTTAGGTCACCAGTTTGGACTGGGAAGGAACCAGAACGTGCCTGCGCGGTGCCCAGGCTAAGAGTAATCACGGCGGGACGATTGAACCAACCAGCGCTAACTACTTGCGTGACCCGGCCGGTGACATGCGCGCCCTGGTCGGCGACGATGCGATTGTGCCAGATCAGCGGCGAGGCCAAGGTGGCGTTGAAAGTGTCGCCGCGCTGGCTGCTTCCGGTGCTCAGGGTATCCACGAGGCGGAGGGAAACCGTGGAGTTCTGTGCGGCTGCGGTTCTCGGGAAACCAGCCAGTAAGGCTAGCGCGACGAATGAAACTGATGTCAAAAGCCTTTTCATGGCTACCCTCCGAGATTCTGGCAGGGATCGCCTGCCCAATAATTAGTTTAGTGAGGACGGCCACCGTGCGGAATAGAACTGCCCCGAATGTGCTAGTAACCCTTTGGAGCCGTTTGAATCGGGGCATTGCGCGCGGTCGCAGACCTCTGGTCAAGATAGACGTCCGAGGCCTTGCGAATCGAGGCCAAGTCATCATTGGTCCATACCGCTTGATGTTTTCTGATCAACGAAGCGGGGCGCGCCGCCTGCGCGTGAGCCGTAAAGGAGCATGAGGCAGTGAACAAGACCGGGACCAGCGCTCGTACCAATCGAAACGATACTCGGATCAAGCTGCACCTTCCTTCCAACTACTGGGAAATCTCCCTGAACGACAGAACTAACCGCGGGAGAAAGTCTGCCATTCCATTTACAAGGCAGGCATTTTGATGAATGAAAATCGTGCCACCTAGTGTAATGTCCGAACTGCTGGAGAAAGCAGTTCCAGTACCAATTGTCGAATTTCTCGTAGGCTATTGAAATCGTTGGAATTCGCCACGAGAGCTAGGCCAAACCATGAGCGGAGATGGGTGAACACGACACAGGCTGCGGGGACAGCGGTACAGTTCTCAGCTATCGCTAGTCGCCATTTTGACTAATTCGCACAGCACTTTTCTCGTTCTCCCGGGAGCCGGGCATCCAATTCGTTTTGGTCTCTCCTGTCCTCTTTCCTGGTTTCCGAGTACTGCGAGCAGACGAAGTATTCTTCAACAGGACTTTGGCGGAGGCGTGTGGAAGTCGAACGTCATGAAAAAATTATCCCGGCGTAACCGACGACCGCATCACGATCGCCGGAAACATCCGCCGACGTGGCGTACTTCACCAATTCTGATTTCTTCACTCCCAGAGCGTTCAGTGCCGTGAGCATCGCTACGGCCGGACCCAGCCCGCACATCGAAATGTGTTCGTTGCGGCAGGCGTCGTAGAGCCCGCGGGCATCCCGCGCCAGCAATTGCACGATGGCTTTATGGTCTTTGACGCGCGTGGTGGCATCGTCTTCGTAGTGATTCAAGTCGGAAGTTGTGAGCAGAAGAACGTCTTCTTTCGCGGTTTCGAGAATTCGCGCAATCGCTTCGCCGACAGTTACGAGGTCCTCGAAGCGTACGGTGCCGAGGGCCACAGGAACAAAGGTGAACCCCGATGCGAGCACCTGGAGAAATGGGCGTCGTCACTACGAATTCGAAACATATCCGTGATAATCCGTGATAGATAGTTCGCAATAACTCAAGGTTCTATAATTAAAACTAGCCACTCGCTGGCTACGTGGCCGGATCCGCCGAAGGAGCAGCTATATATAGCTACCTACAATTCCCAGAAACTGCGAACATTTGGTATTATTATATAGCCATGGAGCCCGTGAAAAACTCGTTGCCAGCCCACCGCGCGCGGCTCGCTGCAGTACTCCGTGCCGCAAAGGAGGTGGTGTCGGTCGATATTGCCTCCCAGACACTCGGTATCGAGCGACGTGCAGCGGCCAAGCTCCTGTCACGGTGGCAACAGCAGGGCTGGCTCCGGCGGATAGGACACGGGCTTTACGTTCCCGTCCCCTTGGACCTAGCCGGCAGCGAACAGTTGATCGCAGATCCCTGGGTTCTCGTACCAACGCTCTTCAATCAATGTTACATCGGCGGCTGGACGGCCGCCCATCACTGGGAACTTACCGAGCAGCTCTTCAATGAAACCCTCGTCTTCACTACGCGGCGTCTTACGGAAAAGCGCGTGATCGCCCAAGGTACCGCTTTCGTCTTGCACAACGTGAAGCCAAAACGTCTCTTCGGACTGAAAACGCTTTGGCGCGGTTCTGTCAAAGTACCTATATCGGACCCCGCGCGCACGCTGGTCGATATGATCGCCGCACCCGAGGTGGGCGGAGGCATCGACCACGTAACTGATACCCTTAGCGCGTATCTCGAGACTAAGACCCCTGATCGTGAATTGTTGATCCGGTACGCAGGGGAGTTCAATAACGGCGTCATCTTCAAGCGTCTCGGATATCTTGCAGAAACGCGGTTGCACGATGACAAGCTCGCTGCCGAGTGCCGCTCCCGGTTGACACAGGGCTATGCCCGGCTCGATCCCGCCCTTCCTCCGAAAAATCTCGTCACGGCCTGGCGTCTCTGGCTGCCGTCAGCTAGGAAACAAGCGGCTTCATGATCGATAGGCGCGAAATCCTCGAAGCTGCGTCGTCGTTTTCACTGTTGCCCAACGTTGTCGAGAAGGACTATGTCCTCGGCTGGGTACTCGCCGGCATTAATGCGCATGACGAGCTTGCGGAAAGCTGGGTGTTCAAGGGCGGCACGTGTCTCAAGAAGAGCTATTTCGAGACCTATCGGTTTTCCGAAGATCTGGATTTTACCCTGCGCAATGAAGCACACCTCGACGAGGAATTCTTACGGACGGTGTTTGAGGAAGTCATCACCTGGGTGATGGAACAGTCCGGTCTCAACATTCCCGCCGACCAGCTCGAATTCGATATCTACGACAATGCCCGCGGACGTCCCAACTGCCAGGGCAAAATTGCGTACCGCGGACCGGTGTCGCCAACTTCAGGCGGCTGGCCCAAAATCAAGCTCGACCTGACAGCGGATGAAGGACTGGTGCTTCCGTCTGTCCGGCGCGAGGTCTTTCATCCGTACACGGATCGTCCGGAGGGAGGCATATGGGCAAATTGCTACGCCTACGAAGAGGCGTTCGGCGAAAAACTGCGGGCGCTCGGAGAACGGGCGCGGCCACGCGACCTCTACGACGTAGTGAACCTCTATCGCCATACGGACAGCCGGCCGACCGCCGCTGTGCTGCTTGACGTCCTTCGGCAGAAATGCGCTTACAAGGCAATCCCGGTCCCCACGCTCCAGATGCTCGTACCGCATCGTCCCGCTCTTGAAGCCATGTGGTCGGACATGTTGGCGCACCAACTTCCCGCTCTTCCGCCCTTAAATGACTTCTGGGACGCGCTGCCAGAAATCTTTAACTGGATAACGACCAGCGCGCCGATCCCGCAGCGCGCGCTTATCCAGCGCGGCATCGGCGAAGTGCCTGTGCGCACACGCACATTGCCGATAAACATCCCCCTTCGGTCTCGTTCAAATCTTGAGATCATTCGCTTCGCAGCGGCGAACCATCTCTGTGTCGATCTTGCCTACGAGGGAAGTGTTCGCCACATAGAGCCATATTCGCTGCGACAGACTGCCGAAGGGAACTACGTACTGGGCGCCATCCGCAGTGATTCAGGGGAGTACAGGTCCTACCGTGTGGACCGAATACAGGGAGCAACCGTAACTTCGCAGGTTTTCACTCCGCGTTACGCGGTTGAACTGACTTCGACAGGGCCGGTTGCCTTTGCGCCTTCAACCGCGATGCCGCGCATGCCAAGGATGCCCCGTGCAGCGAAAACGAGACTTCGAGGGCCGACCTACGTGTATCGATGCACGGTTTGCGGAAGGACATTCAACAAGAAACAAATGGCTGGCTCTATCAATCCTCACAAGAATCGTCGGGGCTCCCCATGCTACGGACGATATGGCGCGTACGTGCGCACGAAGTATTAGAGCCAGAAGTTAGCGAATTCGCCGACCGCTTTTGGTTCCACGATCAGCCGCTCGATAAGACTCAGATTGCTGCGCATGATTTCGGCCATTTCTTTCGAACTTAGCTTTCGCAAATCAGCGATCTTTGTAAGCAGCAGCCACGTCCTCCCGATTAGTTTAGTCTTGGGCGAGCAACACCTTTGCCTGGTAGGAAGCCTCCTATATGCAACAGCGGAGATTCAAGAACGGCGGTCTCCCTAAATCGGAGCAGAAGCGAGTGCAGGTCACAAACACTCGCGAGGGACTTTGATTTTGATCTAACGTCATGAAAAAATCATGCCGGCGTAACCGACGACCGCATCACGATCGCCGGAAACATCCGCCGATGTGGCGTACTTCACCAATTCTGATTTCTTCACTCCCAGAGCGTTCAGTGCCGTGAGCATCGCTACGGCCGGGCCCAGCCCGCACATCGAAATGTGTTCGTTGCGGCAGGCGTCGTAGAGCCCGCGGGCATCCTGTGCCAGCAATTGCGCGATGGCTTTCTCGTCTTTGACGCGCGTGGTGGCATCGTCTTCGTAGTGATTCAAGTCGGAAGTTGTGAGCAGAAGAACGTCTTCTTTCGCCGTTTCGAGAATTCGCGCAATCGCTTCGCCGACAGTTACGAGGTCCTCGAAGCGCACGGTGCCAAGGGCCACAGGAACAAAGGTGAACCCCGGTGCGAGCACCTGGAGAAATGGCAACTGCACTTCGAGAGAATGTTCCGCGCTGTGCGCCACGCTATCCTCGCGCAGGAGCGGACACGCCTTTCGCAATGCGCTGGCCAGCGCTTCGTCAATCGGCACATCCCCGAGCGGCGTCCGCCACGCCCCGCTCGACAAAATGGCCGCCGGCTCTCCTCGCGGATAATGGCGCACTCCGAGGATCAGAATTCGCTTCGGCAGGATGATGCGCGCCAACACCATGCCTGCGACGTGGCCTGAAAAAACGTATCCCGCATGCGGCAGAAGACAGGCTCTTACTCGAACAACAGGTGCCGCCTGTGAATCGGCTTTGGCGTACTTGTGAACGAGAGCGGTCAGTTCGGCAGGATCGGAGGGATAAAAGCGTCCGGCGACAGCGGGAAGGCGAAGCATACTGCGGAACCGCAACTCAGACAGGCTTGGAAGGTTTGCCCTTAATCTTGATCGCTTTCACCGTTGCAGGATCGTAGAAAATCGTTACCTTGTCGCCCCACTGGTAGCCGCCCTTGTCAATAATCTGCTGCATCTTTCCAGCGGCAGCTTCTGAAAGCGGGAACGTCTGGATGGACAAATCGTTGCCCTTCGCGCGCACCGTGATCTGCGCGATGTTGGCGTTCTGCACGTAGCCCTCAAACTTGACCAGCCCGGTTTCCTTCGGTTTCGGCTTTATCGCGTTTATGATGATCGGTACCGCAGTATCCACGATAATGGGCGTAACCGGACTCTGCGCTGCGGCTGGGGAAGAAAAGATCCCGGCCGCCAGCATCAGTGGCATGCCCAGCCGAACGATCCTAGGAAGAATCTTCATTCGAGCTCGTCCGTGGCAATCCGTAAGGACTTCAGAAAGCGCACATCCTGGGGAGTCATTGCCAGTCTGGCCGTCGGCCTCCGGTCATTTTCTTCCAAAGACGATTCCTGATCCACTTGAATTCTCAGCGATTCCAAGAAACGCTTGTCCTGGGTGGTCAGTTTCGCGGCTTCCGCGGCTGCGGCATCGCGCTTGGCAAGCCCGATGGTGGCGTCGAGCTTGAGCACGATGTCGTACCCATGGGCACGTACTCCGGCAATGGCACCGGTAATACGGTCGGAGTCGGACACCGTGTCATTGATCGCGTGTCCCAGTTCACGGAGCAAGTTTTTCAGGTGATCGTCGAGTTGCAAGGCCGGTTCTCCCGTACTTCTTGGGCCATTCTAGGCCCACCACTAGTTGGATACAATAGAGCTTAGCTTCGTTGTCTCCAATCCGTCCACAGTACCATCGAACAGGGTTCCATGGACCGAAAGACGGGCCGCGCGGCACCCTCTTTCTGATGTTCTCCGCATTTTGCGCTAAGATGCTCGTATGTCAACAGCCGCAAGCGCAACCAATGCGGCGCAAAGTCAGGGCGGTTTCAGGCGCTTCTGGCGCGCGCTCCGGCAGCTTTTTCACGAAATCGTCGGCGCGGTTTTTGCATTGCTTGCGCTCAGCTGGCTTAATACTGCGCTTCGCGCCTGGACGAGAGATGCGGCTCGCTGGCTCGTGGCTGTCCCCGTCGCGGTGGCGTTGTTGTTTGTGTTTTTTTCCGTGACGTCGTTTCGCAAGGCGCGCAGGCTGTGAAACCGGTTTCGCGGCCCATCCCGGTAGCCAGCGGAATTCCAGTTTCGATTTTCGTATTTCGAGTTTCAAGATCACATGGCTGACACGAAATCCAAATCCTCCGGCCCCGCCGAGCGCAAGGAAAAATTCACAACACTTTCCGGTATTCCCGTTGAGCGTGTCTATTCCGAGGACTGGTCTGGCGATTCCGAGACGGAGGAATCGATCGGTTTTCCCGGGGAATATCCTTTTACTCGCGGGATCTACCCGACCATGTACCGCGGCCGCCTTTGGACCATGCGGCAATATGCGGGCTTCGGCAGCGCTGCCGAATCGAACCAGCGGTACCGATATCTACTGAGCAAAGGCCAAGCGGGTCTTTCAGTGGCATTCGATCTACCCACGCAGATCGGCATGGACTCGGATCATGCGCTGGCGCTTGGGGAAGTCGGCAAAGTCGGCGTGGCCATTGATTCACTGGAAGACATGGAAACGCTTTTCCACGGCATACCGCTCGAAAAAGTTTCCACCTCGATGACCATTAACGCCACTGCGGCGATACTGCTTTGCTTGTACGTCGCGGTCGCGAAGAAGCAAGGCGCGCACCTGGCGAAAATCTCCGGCACGGTGCAGAACGACGTGCTGAAGGAATATATCGCGCGCGGCACCTACATTTATCCCGTGCGGCCGGCGATGCGCATCGTCACAGATATTTTCGCGTGGTGCCGCGAGAATCTGCCCAAGTGGAATACTATTTCGATTTCCGGCTACCACATCCGCGAGGCCGGCTCGACGGCCGTCCAGGAAGTCGCCTTCACGCTTGCCAATGGCATCGCTTACGTCCAGGCGGCGCTCGACGCCGGGCTCCGCGTGGATGAATTCGCGCCGCAGCTTTCTTTTTTCTTCAATGCCCACAATGACCTGCTGGAAGAAATCGCCAAGTACCGTGCGGTGCGCCGGCTCTGGGCGCGCATCATGGCGGAACGCTTTGGGGCCAAGGATCCGCGCTCGTTAATGTTGCGCTTTCATGCGCAAACGGCGGGTTCGTCGCTCACCGCACAGCAGCCGGAGAACAACATCGTGCGTGTGGCGATTCAGGCGCTGGCGGCAGTTCTCGGGGGCTGCCAGTCCTTGCATACAAATTCCTTGGACGAAGCGCTGGCCTTGCCTACTGAAGACTCGGCGCTCATCGCGCTGCGCACGCAGCAAATTCTCGCTCACGAAACCGGAGTTACCAACACGGTCGATCCCGTCGCGGGCTCGTACGCCATCGAATCCCTCACGAGCGAGATGGAAGCGCTCGCTGGGCTTTACCTCTCGAAGATCGACGCGATGGGAGGGACGCTGCGCGCGATTGAATCCGGGTTTATTCAGGGGGAGATTCAGAAGGCGGCTTATGCGTTCCAGCGTGCAGTCGAAACAAAAGAGCAGATTGTCGTCGGGGTGAATGACTTTGTCGCTGAAGAAGAGCGCGGCGTCCCCACATTGCGCATGGATAAAGACCTCGAGCGTTCTCAAATTGCTCGTTTGAACGCTTTGCGCGCGAAGCGTGATTCCGGACGCGTTAAGTCGGCTCTCGCCGAACTCCAGCGCCGCGCCGCTACTTCCGAGAATCTTCTCCCCGCGATCCTCGCCGCCGTCGAGGCCTACGCCACCGTCGGCGAAATCTCTGACGCCCTGCGCCGCGTTTTTGGCGAATACCAGGAATCCGTTGTCATCTAGCTGATTCGAGGCGGCCGCCCGTCCATGCCCGGGAAAAAAGCCCATTGGTAAAAATAGTTATCCTTTCGCAGCCAGCGCACGGCGGCCCTTCGGCTGTAGTATCCTTCCCCGCATCGTACCGCCATGAAATTGATCCTGGCTTCCGCATCCACGCGACGCGCCGAAATTCTTCGGGACGCGGGAATCCCTTTTTCCGTGCTTACTTCCGCGGTCGACGAAACTCCCTACCCGGGTGAATCCGCCCAGGACCTCGTCCAGCGTCTGGCAACCGCCAAGGCCGAACTGGTCGCGGCGCGCGCCGTGGGCCCCGCGATCGTAATCGCCGCCGACACCGAAGTTACCCTCGACGGCCATATCTTCGGCAAGCCGCGCTCTTCAGACGACGCACGCCGCATGCTCGAAAAACTTTCCGGGCGCACGCACGCCGTGGTCACCGGAGTCACGCTCATCCGTCTGCCCGATGCCGAACGCATCACCTTTGCTGAGTCCACTCTGGTTCATTTCAGCGCCCTCTCGCCGGAAGAGATCTCGCGTTACCTCGCCTCCGGAGAAGAACACGACAAGGCCGGCGCCTACGGCATCCAGGGCCGCGCAGGCCGCTTCATTTCTCGCATCGAAGGCTGCTACTTCAACGTCGTCGGCCTGCCGCTCGCCCGCCTCCAGCAAGCCCTGAATGAACTCGGTTGGTCCGAGGACTGAACTCGAAGCCCGCCATCCAGCAAGGCGCGGGCTAAGAAATCGCTTTCCGACTTATAATCGCGCCCATGGGCACCTTCGGTTCAACACCTCGCCAAGATCTGCACCTCCGCCTTCACTGCGTGAATATCTTCGTACGCGATCAGGACCGCAGCTTGCGGTTCTACCTCGACCAGCTTGGATTTCATCTGGCTCTTGATGCCCGGCTTCAGTCAGGTGACCGGTGGGTAGCCGTGGCTCCTCCGGATGGCAGCGCAATCCTTTCTCTGGTCGTCCCTAAGCCCAACTCGCAGGAATACAAACTCATCGGACGGTCCACGCAGGTTGTTTTTGTCACCGAAGACGTTGCCAGTAAATTTCAAGAATGGTCCAAGCGCGGGGTCCGTTTTCAATCCACGCCGCGCCTTCGACGCATCAAGTACGATCACAAGGCGCAGGCAGGGCGCTCGAATGTTTCATCCATGCTGCTTGGCGAAGGAGCGCCGATTTGGGGAGGAGTGTTCGCGCGCTTCCGGGACATCGACGGGAATACTTTCTCGCTGGTGAGTTTCGATGAGCTGACACAAGCGGTGGAAGCGCAGCGGCGGGCGATTGCAGAGAAGCTGGAATTCGAACGCCGGTTGGCGCAGGAGCTGGAGATTGCCAAGCAGGTGCAGGCACAGCTTTTCCCGCAGACTCTGCCACCACTAAGGACCCTGGAATACGCCGGTACTTGCATACAGGCCCGCAAGGTCGGCGGTGATTATTACGACTTCCTGGATCTCGGGCAGCAGCGGCTGGGGTTCGTGATCGGGGACATCTCCGGAAAAGGAATTGCGGCCGCTCTCTTGATGGCCAACCTGCAGGCGAATCTGCGCAGCCAGTGCGCCATTGCCGTGGACCAACCGCAACGCTTCTTGCGCTCCGTGAACCAGCTCTTTTGCGAAAATACTCCGAACGGCTCGTTCGCGACGCTGTTCTTCGCCGAATATGACGACAACGCGGGGCGCTTGCGCTACGCGAATTGCGGGCATCTCTCCGCTCTGCTCCTCCGGAGCGATAACAGTCTGGAGCGGCTCGAATCCACGGCGACCGTCCTGGGGGTCTTCAAGGAATGGGACTGCACGATTGGCGAGTGCGGGCTTCGCGCGGGAGACACGCTAGCCCTTTACACTGACGGCATCACCGAATCCTACGACGCGGAGAAGGAGGAATTCGGCGAAGGGCGCCTGATTGAAGCGCTGCGGCGGAATTGCGGACTTTCTCCTCAGTGCCTGATGGACTCGATTGTTGCTGAGGTTCAGAGGTTCAGCCCGCAGGAACAGCACGACGACATCACGCTGATTATTGCCAAGCATAGAGGAAATTAGGGGCAGACCTAGGACGTTAAGAGCGTAGAAATAAAAAGGGCGGCCACACGAGCCGCCCACCCAAAATTCCGCGGAATCGTCAGTCCGCGACTTACTTCTTTTCTTCCGAAGGCTTCTCGGCCGGCGGAGCTTGAGCTGGCGGCGCCGGAGTCTGCGATGTGCCAGCCATGCCATCTTTGAAGCTGCGAATGCCTTCGCCAAATCCCTTCATGATCTCGGGGATACGTTTGCCGCCAAAGAAAATCAAAATGACGGCCAGAACCACAAGCCAATGAAAAATGCTAAATTCACCCATGAACCGCCTCCACGCGCCCGCTTGGCGGCGCGCTACCACAACCCTAACGCAGTAAGCCTCTTGCGGCAAGTCGCCGCAACCGGCTCCACTTATAGAATAACACGCTCGTCACCGGCGCGGCGCGTTACTCGCTCGCGGTCCAGGTATTCAAGCAGGGGGATGGCATACTTCCGGGTGATGCCCGCCAAGTCCTTGAAAACGGGTACGGTTATGCGATCGCCACTGGATTTTTTGTAGGCAGACAGCTGAGCTTTCAATTTGGCGAGGGCTTCGCGGTGGAAAATCAGCTCCGCAGTTACGCGCACGAGACTTTTTTCGCGCAAGAGAATTTGCAGCAGTTTTTCCGCGCGCTTCGCCTCGACGGGAAGCCCGGCGAGGACTTCTTTTACGGATGGGACGGAGAGACTGGCAACCGCGAACGCCGCCTCGATTTGTACTTTGGCCTGGAGTTCCTCGGGATGCAGGGCGATTTCGGACCCGGCCTTCTTTACCAACTCGCCTTGCACGTCAAGTTTTTTCCGCGCGGCCAGATCTTCAAGCGCGGCGCGAAATGTTTCGGGGCGAACACGCTTGCCGAGACTTGCGCGGAGCTCCTCCCGTGCAATTCCCGGCATAAGGGGATTCTCTTTTTGGAATTTCTCGACCTTCTCGCCAATTTTCCTGCCTAGCTCCTCAAATAATTTGCCGGAGACCAAGACGAGCGGTTCCGTAGAAACCGTTTTCGCCATTCCGGTTCGAGAGACCTTTTCAAGGGCACTGGCGATATCTTTTTCGGTCCACGCTGTGCGCGCCACGAGGTCTTCCTGCCCAAGGCCCAGCACGGCACGCGCCGTCATCGCCGCCAGAATTTCTTCGTGCTTGCCTTTTTCGAGTGTTTCGAGAAATGCAGTGCGCCCCGCGTCCCGCAACATGGGCCGGCGCGCCAGCGGGTCCAGCACCGCTCCGCCACCCATGGTCACCACCGGTGAAAATTGGCGCACGATGAACCGGTCGCCTGGCAGAACCAGCACTTCGTCCTGCAGTTTCAAGTTTGCGAATGCGCTCCCGCCGGGTTCCAATTCCCTTTGGCCGTGAATTGAAACCTCGGCGATCGTTTCCGCTGTTCCAGCGTGAAAGTGAACCCGGGAGCGTTGCTTCAATTTTCGTGCCGACGGAAGCAACTCCAAGCGGACATCCATTCGGCGGGTCTTGCGAAATTTTCCAGGAGTGGCCAGAACCATGCCGCGTTTCAGAGCGGTGTGGTCGATTCCCGCCAGATTCACGGCGGTCCGTTGTCCTGGCGTGGCACGGTCAACATGTTTCCCGCCGGATTGCACACCGCGCACGCGCAGCCGCTCGCCGCTGGGAAACAACTCCACTTCATCGCCGGTACTCACGCTTCCAGAAATCAGCGTGCCTGTCACTACAGAGCCGAATCCCTTCATCGCGAAGGCGCGATCAATCGGCAGCCGGAAATACTGTTGCGCATCTTTGACCAATACATCGGACGCAGCTTCGCTTAATGCTTTCTTCAGTTCGGCAAGTCCGCTGCCGGTTCTCGCGCTGACGGCTACGAGCGGCGCGCGTTCAAGGAATGATCCTCGCAAGAACTCCTCCGCTTCCAGCCGCACCAGTTCCAGCGTGTCTCCGTCCACCAAATCGCTTTTGGTCAGTGCAATAACGCCGCGCTCGACTCCGAGCAGCCGGCAAATATCGAAATGCTCGCGCGTCTGCGGCTTGATGGATTCGTCTGCTGCAATCACCAGCAACAGCACGTCAATTCCTGCTGCGCCGGCAAGCATGTTGCTCACGAAACGCTCGTGCCCGGGCACATCCACAAAACCGAAGCGCACGCCGTTTTCCTCGAGGAATGCAAAACCCAAGTCAATCGTGATTCCCCGGCGCTTCTCTTCCGCCAGGCGGTCCGGGTGCGTGCCGGTCAACGCTTCGACGAGCGCGGATTTGCCGTGGTCAATGTGGCCGGCGGTGCCGACGATGATGCTCTTCAATGTTTCGGTCGACATGATGGAAGCTAGGCAACGTTGTTGCCGCTTTGGATGCTACTGGAGGAAAGAAGGGAGGGTCAAACGGCACGGCCTATTTCGCGGCCGTGATCTCGTCGACGATGGATTGCGCCGCTGCGCGGGGATCCGCTGCTGCGAGGATGGGACGTCCCACGACCAGGAAATCTGCTCCCGCGCGAATTGCCTCGGTGGGAGTGGCCTTCCGGGCTTGATCGTCCTGCCCGGCATCTCCCGCATGTTCTTTTGGCCGCACGCCCGGGGTCACAATCAGAAACTCACGGCCACAGGCTCTACGAATGTCCTTGGCTTCCTGCACCGATGCCACCACGCCATCCACCCCCACGCTCTTGGCAAGTTGCGCCAGCTTCACAACGCGCAGTTTTGGTGCGCCGCTGATGCCAACTTCTTTCATCGCCTTCTGATCCATGCTGGTGAGAATCGTCACCGCGAGCAATCGTGGCCGGTCTGCGCCCATCGGTACACCGGCGCTGATGGCCTGCACTGCGGCTTCGAGCATGGCTTTGCCACCGAGCGCATGGACGTTTACAAGCTGTACGCCGCTCATTGCCGCCGCAGAAAGCACGGCGCCGGCAACGGTATTTGGAATATCGTGGAATTTCAGGTCGAGGAATATGCCGGCGCCCAGAGCGGCAATCTCTTTGACGGCTGCCGGCCCGGCCGCGGTGAAGAGCTGGTTGCCGATCTTGAACATTCCGACGAGATCGGCGACCTGCTTGGCAAACTTCACCGCAGAGGACAAGGAATCGAAATCTAGTGCGACAATCAGGCTGCTGCGTGGATGAGCGTCAAAAGTCAGGGTCATGGGTGACCCCGACTCCACCGGGGTCAGTGCTTCTCGGGCAGTTGAATCAACTCGAGCCGGACCTGGCTCACGCCGGAATGAATCAAGCCGATTTTCCGGGCGACACGATAGGATACATCAATTTCGCGCCCTTCTTGATAGGGACCGCGGTCGTTGATACGTACAAGCTCGAATTGCCCGCTGCGGGTGTTCACCACGCGGACGAAGGACCCAAACGGAAGGTGGGGATGCGCGGCTGTAAGGGCCTCACAGTCGAAAGACTCACCATTCGCGGTCTTGCGACCGTTAAACCCGGGGCCATACCAGCTGGCATTGCCCACCCAGGCCTTAATCGGCTTCACCGGTTGATTCAGATGCGCCACCAGAGGGGCCTCCATCGCCGGAGCGATGAGGAACATAAGAGGAACCCAACGGAGTGCAGCCCAGATCATGAAGAGTCGATGTCTCATAGTGTGTTCTTTGTGCTACACAAATCCTAAAAAGTGTAGCAAGAAAACATCATTATGTCAACTGTTTTCTGAAAGAAATTTGTCTCGTATCGCGCTGATACTAAACGTTTTAGCATTGGAGAGAGCTCCTTCAAGACCCTCCACAAGTCGCTGACTGACCCGTGGGTCAGCAAAACTGGCCGTCCCGACCTGTACTGCCGAGGCTCCTACAGCGATGTAGTCAAGCACGTCATCGACCGTCTCGACCCCCCCGAGCCCCAAGATTGGTGTCTTGACCGCCTTCCTCGTTTCCCAGACTAGCCTTAGAGTAATCGGCTTGATTGCTGGGCCGGAAAGACCCCCGGTCTGGTTCCCCAGCCGCGACTTGCCCGTCCGATAGTCGATGGCCATGGCCGGATAGGTGTTGGCGACGGTCAACGCGTCCGCCCCAGCCTCTTCCGCAGCTCGGGCGATAAGTCCAATATCTGTAACAAGAGGGGAGAGCTTGACCCAGAGGGGCCGCTTGGTGGCGGCTTTTCGGGCGGCTCCCACAACCTCGGCGACACAGGATGGATCGCTGCCGAACTGCATGCCCCCCCTCTTGACGTTGGGACAGGAGATGTTCAGTTCGTAGCCTGCGAGGCCATCAGCGTCCTCGAGGACCCTCAGCACCTCGACATAGTCATCGAGCGTATAGCCGAAGACGTTGGCGATGATAGCTGTATCGAATTTTCGCAGTACCGGGAGTTTTTCGGCTACGAACGCCCGGACCCCCACGTTTTGGAGCCCGACGGCGTTGAGCATCCCCGAGGGGGTCTCCGAAAGCCGGGGGGCGGGGGCGCCTTCGATGGGTTCGCGGGAAAGACCCTTGGTAACAAAGCCCCCGAGGCGGTTCAGGTCCACGAGGTGGGCAAATTCGAGGCCGTAACCGAAGGTTCCACTGGCCGCGAGAATAGGATTCCGCAGGCGCAACGCGCCAATTTTTACGCTGAGGTCAACGGCGCCAGCGGAACTCACTTCGTGATAGAGAATAACACGAAGCCATTACTGCTCGTCGCAAAATCTCTCTGTTCCAGCTCAAGCTGCCTGGAAATCAATACTGCAAGATAGACGCGACTCAAGGTTGTTTCAGAGCAGCAGTTCGAGCGCGCCTTGAAGCATCAGGGCTTGCCGAAGAATTCTTCAGAGCTTCGGCGAGGACGCGGCCGTCGCGCGGGGCAAGGGTGATTCCGCAGAGGGCGGCAAGCGTCGGAGCGATGTCGGCAGGGGTGATCGATTGAAAGTATTCACCGGATTGAATTCCGTAGCCCATGAGCAGCACCGGAACGCGTTGATCGTAAGAGTGGGGCGTGCCATGCGTCGTGCCGTATTCCCGTGGGCTCGCTGGGGTTGAGGAATCCCAGGGCCAATAGGGCTTGGGAACGATCAGAAGATCACCGCTGCGCGCTTTGAAAAAACCGGCGGCCTCCGCCTTCCGCATCGGGCTTTGTGTTGACGGCCGGTCTTCGACTTCTTCGGCGCGATAAACGTGGGCCACGCCGGGAACGCTCTGGATGGCTTCGAGCACGGCGCGCAGGGCCACCGGATCATTTTTCAACTTGTCGTAGGTTCCCGGAGTGAAGTACACAGCACTGGCGCCCACTTTCGCAACCGCAGGCTTTGCGTAGTTGAATGGCTGAAGACTTTTCTCGATGCCTTCTTTCACGGACTCGACATTCAGCCAGCCTGCCTCCATTCCAGATTTCTGCATGTCTTCCGGGATGGGCACCACGCCGTGATCCGCGCTGAGTGCCACGACGTAATTGCCTCTCCCCACTTTCTCGTCCAAATGGGCGAAGAGTTCGGCCAGGTCCTGATCGAGCCGGGCAAGAAGATCCTGAATTTCCCAGCTCCGCGGACCGAAGGCATGACCAACGTAATCCAACGAGGAATAGCTCACGGCCAGGAAGTCGGTTCCGGCGCGAGCTCCGAGCTCCAGTTTATCCACAGCCGTCTCGGCGATTCGCGTCAGATACGTATCGGCATACGGACTGGTCTGCCATTGATCGTAGAAAACGGGGTCGGGCCCCGTGCTGTCCGGCTTCCCCCGCAGAGGATGCGGGAATGCCGCGCCGAGACCTGCCGGAGGGACGGCCCCCGTAGCGGTGGCGTCGTAGAGGTAGGCAGAAGCCGGCAGCATGGGCGCCCATGTCTTTCCGTAATCGCCCGCCGCCGGATGAGCCTTCGCGAATTCCTCCACAAAAGCCGCTACCGGATACGCGCTCGATGTCGTCCAGGCACCTACGTCCGCATCGAACCACGTGACAGCATCGCCGAGACGGCCACCCATGGTGATCGCCGCGCGCGCTTTCAGCGAGAAGGTCACGACACGGGTGCCACTGCCGGTTTGAAATTTCAATTCGTCCGCGAAGGCAGGCACAAGCATCTTGCTGGCGCTGTTTCCGCCCGTGACGCTGGCCCCGGTGTAGCCGAGATTCTTCACTTTCGAATCGTCCGTGCAAGTCACGGTCTTCTGGAGTTCGCGGTCAAACCACTCGTTCGAAATCATTCCGTGGGTCGCCGGCAAAGCACCGGTTGAAATCGTGGCGTGGCCCACGCAAGTTTGCGTGGCGGCGTAGGGATAGGCGGCGTCACGGAACCACGCGCCTTCTTCAACAACCCGTTTGAGGCCTCCCGTCCACTGGCCGCGGAATTTTTCGACGTAATCCGCGCGCATCTGGTCCACCACCAGGAGCACGACCAGTTTCGGGCGCGGGGGCATTTTGGGCGGTTTGGCAACAGTGGGCTTGCTCTGAGCGCCGACGAGAGGCACGAGTACGCTTAGAAATGTGAGCATCGCTGCGGGGCACGCAATCCAGCGTGTCCGGACTCTCGTTTGGCAATTCACGGCGAGACCTACCTCCCCAATGCGCCGCGCAGTCTACCACGGCCAGGTTTACGTTCGATGCATGCGGACCCGATTGACCGCCCTGCGCCCACCAATGATACGATTACGCGACTATGCGCATCGTCGAAAAGACCCAATTGATGTCCGCGCCGGAAATTGACCGTACGTTGCAGCGGTTGGCGCATGAAATCGTCGAAAAGAGCGGCGGCACCAAGAACCTGGCGCTGATCGGTATCGTGCGGCGGGGAGTGCCGCTGGCGCAGCGGATCGCGCAGGCCATGCGCGGGATTGACGGCGTAGATGTTCCCGTCGGGACGCTGGACATCACGCTTTATCGCGATGACCTTTCAAAAGTTGCGCCACAAGCCGTGCTGCGCTCCTCGGACATTCCCTTTGGCGTGGATAACATGGGCCTTGTGCTCGTGGACGACGTGCTGTATACGGGCCGGACGATTCGCGCGGCGATGAACGGACTCTTTGACCTCGGGCGGCCGAAGCGGGTTTCCCTCTGCGTGCTCATCGAACGCGGCCATCGGGAAATGCCCATCGAGGCGCAATACGTCGGGCGCAGCGTGCAGACCAGCGACACGGAGATTATCGAAGTCCGGCTTCGCGAAATCGACAAGGAAGAACGCGTCGTGCTCGTGGATCGCGTGGACTAGATTGGGATTTCTTATTCGAATTGGTTCGGTTATGATTTGAGAAGGGACATTGACTCAGCGCTTTCGCGATCTGCTCGCCCTCGAACCGCTCCCGGCGGACGAACTTACATTTCTTCTCGATCAAAGCAAGCCCTTTCAGGAAATTCAGCGCCACCCATTGAAGAAATTGGCGACCTTGCGCGGTAAGACGGTGGCGCTGGCGTTTTTCGAAACTTCGACGCGCACGCGCATCAGCTTCGGCACCGCAGCTTCCCGCCTGGGCGCGGACACCATGAACCTGCAAGCGGAATCCTCCAGCCTGAAAAAGGGCGAGTCCCTACTCGATACCGTTCACACCCTGGACGCCATGAAGCCGGACTGCCTAGTGATGCGGCATGCTTCGTCGGGCGCGGCGGACTTCGTGGCCCAGCATCTGGACATTCCGGTTATCAACGCAGGCGACGGCACGCATGAACATCCTTCGCAGGGACTACTCGATGCGCTGACGATTCGCGACCGGCTGGGAACGATCGAGAATCTGAACGTCTCGATTCTCGGAGACCTGCAGCACAGCCGCGTGGCGCGTTCGAACATTCATCTGCTGGGCAAATTCGGATGTAAGTTCACGCTGTGCGGGCCGGCAATGTGGGTTCCGCACGAATTGGAAAAGATCGGCGCCCCAGGCGTGGCCATCCGGCGCGTCTTTCGAATCGAGGAGGCACTTGAAGGCGCAGACGTGGTTGTTGTGCTTCGCGTGCAGACGGAACGGCAGCATGAACCTTCGATCTCGGCCGAGGATTACGTGTTGGGATACCGGCTGGATGCCGCGCGACTGCGCCGCGCGAAGCCCGGTGCAATCATATTGCACCCGGGGCCGATGAATCGCGGGATCGAGATCACCCCGGAAGTTGCGGACGGGCCGCAGTCCTGCGTGCTCGAGCAAGTGACCAACGGCGTTGCGGTTCGCATGGCGGTGCTTTTCCTGCTCATCTCCGGCGCGACCGAGGATGGCAGCCACCCGATGGCGGAAGCCGTGTCCGCGAAAAATCGGCGTTCCACCGATCAAAAGGACCCTTCGCATGCTGCTCGTTAAGAACGGGCGCGTCCTCGACCCCGCCTCCAAGACCGACGCGGCCATGGACGTACTTCTCGATGGCGAAACCATCCGAGAGGTCAAGCCGGCAGGAATAATTGCGGCGCCGCAAAATGTGGAAATGTTTGATGCCACGGGGTTGCTCGTTGCACCTGGGTTCATCGATATTCACGCTCATCTTCGCGAGCCGGGGCAGGAATCTTCCGAGACCATCGAATCGGGAACGCGGGCGGCGGCGCGCGGCGGATTCACGGCCGTTTGCTGCATGCCGAACACCAAGCCGGTGAACGATAACGCATCGGTCACGCGGTTTATTGTGGATCGCGCAAAGGCGCATGGAAACGTGCGCGTGTGGCCCATCGGCGCGGCGTCCGTGGGGAGCAAAGGCGAAGCCATCGCGGAAATCGCGGCGATGAAACAGGCAGGGATTGTAGCCGTTTCCGACGACGGGAAACCGATTGCGACAGCAAAGCTGGCACGGCAGGTGATGGAGTATTGCCGGTCGCTGAATCTACCGGTGATCGAGCATGCCGAGGATGTTTCGCTGGCAGCGGGCGCCGCGATGCGCGAAGGTGTGACTTCGACGCGCCTGGGATTGCGCGGGATGCCTGCGGCGGCGGAGTCTGTCTGCGTGGCGCGCGACGTAGAGCTGGCGGAACTTACAGGCGCGCGGCTGCACATCGCGCACCTTTCCGCGAAGGCCTCGCTCGAACAAGTGCGGTCGGCGAAAGCCCGCGGGCTGCACGTCACCTGTGAGGTGACCCCGCACCATTTCACGCTGATTGACGAGGATGTGACCTACGATTCGCGGTTCAAGATGAATCCGCCGCTGGCCGCGCGCGAGGATCGCGAAGCGCTTCTTGCCGGACTTGCGGACGGCACGGTGGACGCCATTGCCACAGATCACGCTCCGCACGAGCCGGCGCTGAAGGATGTGGAGTTCGATAAAGCGCCTTTCGGAATTCTGGGATTCGAAACCGGCCTAAGCCTGGCGCTCGAACAGCTGGTGCATAGCGGGCGCATTTCGCTGATGCGCATGGTTGAACTATTCACGGCGGGGCCGGCGCGAGTGCTGGGAATGGAACGCAAGATCGCCCGAGACCAGCCTGGCGATTTGACGATTATTTCGCTGGATCATTCTTGGACTTACAAGGTGAAGGAATCGGCGAGCAAGTCCCGTAACTCGCCGTTCGACGCCCGGACGTTCAAGGGCGGGGCCGCAGCTACGATTGTGGCCGGGAAAATAATCTACAAGCGCTAGAGTTCGGCGCGTGCGGGTGTAGAGATCGGGTACCTTTTTTTCAACATGCGCAGAACCCAGATGCCCGCGGCACCCGCGGCCAAGTGCTTGAGCGTGTGCCCGCTCAAGAGATTTCCCAACGAAAAAATCTGACGGTCGGCGGCTTCAAGGATTTTTGCGAGGACATAGAAACCCGCTACGACGAGCAGGTCTGAGCCTCGACTGTAGCGTGGAGGAAGTAACAACGCGGCCAGCAGCGCCACTAGAGCGTAGAGTTGGACCGCTGCGTAGAAGCGCAGATCGCCGACCGCTCGTTGTTCCGACAAATGCCACTGAATGACGCTTCCGACGCCTATCGCGATTAGCACCGGGAGCAGCCACAAGCCAAGCTTGATGTTGATGCGCTCGGCGATCAGCGCAGCCACCAATGGCATGAAAACAATCGTCATCGGCAAGCGATCCCACACGAGGCGCGCGTTATCTGGAGCTAAATGATAGTAAGCGGAGCCGCATGCGGTGAGCAGCAGGCCGACGAAAACGAAAACGTACGGCCAGCGCTCGCGTGGATCGATAAATTGACCGCGGCTCGATTTTCCAAAGAGAAAAACCAACCCCCACACTCCCGCCACAAAGAACAGGAAGTTTGAAGCCACATCGCCGAAGTTCGGGACGCCGAGCCAACTGCGCTGATCCGCAAAATGATGGTAGGAGAGAGGTTGCGGCGTCCGCGGGACGAGCAGAGCGGCGATTCCAACGGCGATCGCCAGGACCAGGAACGGCCAGATGGCCCGGCGCTTCAGATGAATACGTTTCATTCCTTCTAGTGGGCGGTGGGTTCGGCGGCAGGGTGCATGCCGTGCTGGGGGACTTCGTGGATGCCGCGGGCGGGAGGCTCGATGCGCTGACGGTAGAAATGATCGAGGGGGACGCGGCCCTTGCCAATGGGGTAGCCCTTTTCGATGGCTTTGGTGACGTAGGCTTTGGCGAGGGCGGCGGCTTCAAAGAGCGGGCGTCCGGCGGCAAGCTGCGCGACAAGTGCCGAGGCAAACGTACAGCCTGTGCCGTGCAGGGTTTCTTCCTTCACGCGGTCGCCCACTAGCTGAAAAGTTTCTGTGCCGTCGAAGAGCACGTCATTGGCGCGCTCCATGTGGCCGCCTTTGACGATTACCGCGCGCGCGCCCATCTCCACGATCTTGCGCGCGGCAGCTTCCATGTCGGCGACATCCTTGATGGTCAGCCCGGTGAGAACTTCGGCTTCGGGAACGTTTGGGGTGATGACCGTGGCGCGCTTCAAGAGTTCCGTGGCGACAAATTTAATTCCGGCGGCATCGAGGAGCTCGGCGCCGCTTGAAGACTTCATCACCGGGTCCTGGACGACGTGTGCGAACTTGTGGGCATCGAGGAATTCGGCAACCACCGCGGCGTTACCTCGATTGCCGAGCATTCCAATTTTTACGGCAGCGATGTCGCAATCCTTCGCCAGGGCTTCGAGTTGCGCGCGCAGTTCCGCGCTGGGCGTGTTGTGAACGGATTCAACGCCCAACGTGTTCTGGACGGTGAGCGAGGTGATTGCGGCGACGCCGTAACAGCCGTGCGCGGCGAAAGTTTTCAAGTCGGCGGCAGTCCCGGCGCCGCAAGAAGGATCAAATCCCGCGATGGTCAGCAGGATGGGCGGCGCTGCATGGCTGTGTCCGTTCGTGGTCATCGTTTATTCTTGCTCCAACGATGAAAATAGCCGGTCGCGTGAGAGAAACGGACCGGCAATTGCGAATGTACGCGTGCTGCATGTTCAGCGCAAGGAAAATTTCACAGTGGGAGACGCAGATCTCGGGCGCGCGGATTCTTTTTCCCCCTCATCAAACAAAAAATTTGCCTGGCCCGCAATGGATGAGCTACGACTTCACGGGAAGAGGCCCCGGACGAGGGTGGCTTCGGCAACGCGGCCGACGGCGAGGATCATGGCGCCGGCGCGCGGCGGGACGTGGTGCTTGCGCATGGTGTCCACCATTTCGTGGAAGGCGCGCACGATGATCTTCTGCAGGCGCGCGTTGACTTCGTCGACGTCCCACATCAGGCCTTCCTGGTTTTGCACCCATTCGAAATAGCTGACGGTGACGCCGCCAGCGTTGGCAAGAATGTCCGGGAGCACGGTGATGCCGCGGCGCGCGAGGATTTCGTCGGCGTGCGGCGTGGTGGGGCCGTTGGCGGCTTCGGCGACGATGCGGGCTTTGACGGCTTCGGCGTTGTGCAGGGTGATGACGTTTTCGAGCGCCGCCGGGACCAGAATGTCACACTTCAAGGTGAGCAGCTCGTCGTTGCTGAGGCGCGATGCGCCGGGCATGCCGACAACCGTGCCGGAGCGCTCCTTGTAGCGGATAGCTTTGATGGGATCGATGCCGCGAGAATTGGTTACGCCGCCGCGCGTGTCGCTGAGCGCGACGATTTTGGCTTTCTTCTCGGCGAAGAGACGCGCCGCAGTGGCACCTGCGTTGCCGAAGCCTTGAATCGCGACGGTCGCGCCGCGAAGCGAAATCTTTTTCAGCTTGCAGGCTTCCTCGACAACATAAACCAGCCCGCGCGCCGTAGCTTCATGGCGTCCCTCGGAACCGCCGATGGAGATCGGTTTGCCGGTAACCACGCCATGCGCGGAATGGCCGATGGTCATCGCATAGGTGTCCATGATCCACGCCATGGTCTGCGCGTCGGTATAAACGTCCGGCGCGGGAATATCCATGGAGGGTCCGATGATGGGCAGAATCTCGCTGGCGTAGCGGCGCGTCATGCGCTCGAGTTCGCTCTTGGACATGCGCTTGGGGTCGCAGATCACACCGCCCTTGGCGCCGCCAAACGGGACATTGACGGTGGCTGTCTTCCAGGTCATCCACGCCGCGAGCGCCTTCACTTCATCCAGCGTCACGTTCGGATGGTAACGGATGCCGCCTTTGCCGGGCCCGCGCGAGACATTGTGTTGCACGCGGTAGCCGGTGAAGACTTTTACCTGGCCGTTGTCCATCTTCGTGGGCAGGGAAACTTCCAGCACGCGCTTGGGGGTCCGCAGAATCTGGCGCAGTCCGGGATCGAGCTTCAAGAATTCCGCCGCCATGTCGAATTGAATCTGCGCGATGCGAAATGGGTTCAAGTCTTCGCGCGGAGCGATGCGCGGCACCATCGGCGGAGTGCCTATCTGTCTTGTCGGAGTCGTGGGCTTTGCGACCGTGGCCATCGGCATCGGTCCTTTCATTTGCTCAATTTATTCGATAACTAGTGCGTTCACTTGGCCCAATTTCAAATCTGGCGCGACTGGCTTTGCCGTTAGCCGTTTGCGGCGAACTTCTTGGTGCTTTCCGTATACGCATCACGGCAAGCGAGAGAGCAGAAGTAGAGAAGCTCACCTTCGTCCCGAAACGGAATGGAGAGCGTTTCATCCACATGCATTCCGCAAATCGGATCACGCACCAGGCGACGTCCCAACTGGCGGCCATCCACGGGAGTGCTGGCCTCCGTGGATGTCTGCCCGCCGGTCGTAGCATTGCGGAACATCCAGCCGACAAAGCTACGAAGGAGCCATGCGGCCCAGGAGGCCACCAGCAACCAGAACAGAAACCGTACAAAGCGCGCAAGAAAGGTCATACAAATATTCGTGTTGCCGGGGCTTTGCTGAAAATCCCCCTCTGGACCGATGAAGTCAGTGTATGCAAGGCGAAAAGGGGGAGTCAAACGAAAAGGCGTAATTTCAAGGGGTTGCGGGGCGAAAGGGTTTTCATGAAGTTGCCTGCCCGGGGGGCGCAATCGCATCTAACTGTTTTTATATCAATGACTTAAGGTGAATCTTGACGTGTATACGCAGATCCGGCTAGAAGGACCTAGCCGGCCGCCGGAATCCGGTCGATGCCCATGTATGGTCGCAGAACGTCCGGGAGCAAGATGGAGCCATCGGCCTGTTGATAGTTTTCGACGATGGCGATCCAGGTGCGCCCCACGGCTAAGCCGGATCCGTTCAGCGTGTGCACGAACTCGCTCTTGCCGCCAGCTTTTGGCTTGAAGCGAATTCCGGCACGGCGAGACTGAAAGGCTTCGCAGTTCGAACAGGAAGAAATTTCACGAAATTCGTTGCTCGAAGGCAGCCAGACTTCCAGGTCGTAGGTTTTCGCGGAAGCAAAGCCCATATCTCCAGTGGAAAGCAGCATGGTGCGGTAGTGCAGCCCAAGTTTCTGGAGAATGAATTCCGCGTTTCGTGTGAGCGCTTCGTGCTCTTCGTAACTCTTTTCCGGATGCGTGAACTTGAAGAGCTCGACTTTCTGGAATTGGTGCTGGCGGAGAATGCCGCGCGTGTCTTTTCCGGCAGCGCCGGCTTCGGAGCGGAAGCAGGCGGTCCAGGCAGTCACGAGAATCGGCAGCTTTTCCTCGGGAACCGTTTCATCGCGATAAAGATTGTGCAGCTCGACTTCGGACGTGGGGGTGAGCCAAAAGTCGCTGTTTTCGACTTTGAAGAGATCGGCCGCAAATTTGGGCAATTGGCCCGCACCCATGAGCGAGGCGGTGTTGACCAGAAAAGGGGGAAGAATTTCCGTGTAGCCGTGCTCACGCGTATGAACGTCGAGAAAGAAATTGGCGAGAGCGCGCTCGAGGCGTGCACCCCAGCCTTTGTAAACGGCGAAACGCGCGCCGGCGATCTTTGTGGCAGCAGGCAGATCCAAAATGCCCGCGCCTTCACCTACTTCCCAGTGAGGCTTCGGCTGGAAATCGAATTTCGGGGGCGCGCCCCAGCGGCGGACCTCCACATTGTCCGCGGCGCTTGTGCCGACGGGCACGGACGAATGCGGAATATTGGGAATCATGAGCAGCAGGTCGCGCTGCCGGGCGTCGAGTTCGGCAACGCGCTCGTCAGATTTCTTGATGAGTTCGGAGAGCTGTTTCATCTCCGCAATTAGCGCATCAGCGTTTTGCTTCTCTTTCTTAAGCCGTGCGATCTCTTCGCTGGCTTTGTTGCGTTGCGCTTTGCGCTGCTCGTTGGCGGTGATCAGCTCGCGGCGCTCTTTGTCGAGCGCGCGAAACGCGTCCAGATCGAGCGTGATACCGCGCTTCTTGGCCATGTCCGCAAAGAGGTCCAGGTGGTCCCGGAAGTAATTGAGATCATGCATGGAGGTAGCAGGATACCGTAATCCGGAGGGCCCTTGTAGCGCGGGTTGCGGCCAGCAGGCGTAGGCGGCGAATCCTATTTCGGGCGCGGGACTTCGCTCATCAATTGGTGAATGTTGCCCTCGGAATCGTGGAACGCCGCCATCCAAAGATCGTGGGTCGGCATCGGCGCAATCAGGCGCGGCGGCGCAAAGATTTTCGCACCCAACTCCACGAGCCGCCCGTACGCCGCATTCAAATCCGGAACGCGAAAATAGAGGATGGAACTGGGATGATCAAACTGCTGCGTTTCTGCTCGACCGAGCATCAGCCGCACTCCGCCACAATCAAAGAAAGCCAGATGGGGCACGGTGAAAAGCAGAGGCAGGCCCAGCACATCACGGTAGAATGCCGTGGCGCGTTGCAGGTCTTGGACATTGATGGAGATTTGGCCGATGTTCAGGATGCCGAGGGCTGCCGGGGTAGCGCTCATTTTTGTTTGCCTCCAGGAGCAGATTAGTTAGCATAGCTAACTAAATTGTATGACCCATGTCAAGTCCAAAAACGCCGGCGCCAAAGAAGGGTTCGAGACCGCGGACCGACTGCACTCCGCCTCCATCCATCTGCTGCGGCGTCTGAGGGTGCGCGACCGAGAAAGCGGCGTTGGCCCAGCGCAGCTGTCCGCGCTTTCGGTCCTGGTGTTTGGCGGCCCGCGATCTCTGGGCGAGCTTGCCGATGCCGAACAAGTCCGTCCCCCGACCATGAGCCGGATCGTGGCGGGACTGGAGCGCGCCGGCCTGGTGAAGCGTCGAAAAACGGAAGACCGGCGGCGAGTGCGGCTGGAAGCCAGCACGAAAGGCACGAAGATCCTCGAAGAAGGACGCAAACGGCGAGTCGAATCGCTGGCGAAAGCGCTCTATTCGCTTTCTGGCAGAGAACAGAAGCAGTTGGCTGAGCTCGTGGAGCTGCTGCAACGAGCCATACGAAATCTATAGGCGTTTGGAGGACGGTCGGTGGTGGCCCAGAATTCAGAATCGGGCCGTGAGAATTCGGAGGAGGGACCAGGAAAGGGGCGGGTACTTCGGTACTACGGAGTGCGGCCGGGGGCGGGGAAGAAGGTACTGGCAAGAATGAACCCGGCGAGCTATCGACCGCGGATCCGGTGGGATGCAGACTGGGCACGTAGTCGGAAGTTGTCAGGGTTTTCTGGAGTGCGACAACGGTTGTAACCTGTTTGCTCCTGTGCGTCGTCCTGCTGCTCGCGAGCGCAGCAGAACGGCCGGAACGCCCGAACTGACTTCTGATTGCAGTACCCTCCATCCCCACGCCCGAGCGGCCGCTCCCCCCAGCGGCCGCTCATTTTTCTTATACGCGATGGACGCTAGAGACAGCTCGGGCTGGGAACTCTTGGTGCATTCTCGGGAAGCCACGGGTGGGACGGAAAATCTGGCTTTGGAAATAGAAAAGGGGGCTGGTGCAAGCCCCCTTTTCTTAATTGACGCCCCAAAACCGGTAACCGAGTCGAGGATCGGTTCCGGCCACCCCGGGAAGCCAATCTTGTAAGTTGACAATTAGAGAGCAAACCGGATGCCAGCTAATCGGAATCCATTAGATCTGGCGAAGTCTACTGAAACAAAAGTGGTTAGGCGCGTTGCTCCGTCAGAAACACAATGTTACATAGCGAAAGCCTACAAAATCCCACAGAATTATGGGTGTGACTCTCCATTCTTTGGGAGCACTTTGACGGAGTTGGTGCGGGAAACTGGGCGGGTGCAGGCGTTCACTCGCGTGATGATTTCGGCGCTCCCCGTTGAAGTCCGCAATATCGTTATTCTCATTTTCTTTCCGAATGATGGAGTTTGGCAGCATCCGTAAGCGCTTACTTGCATTGTTCCGCGCGCATTGACTATCCTCAGACTCCCAACGGAGAACCCAGCGCCTGAGCCCGCCGATAGCGGCGCCAGAGGAGCCTTGCTGGGAAGAACAGAATCACGAACCAAAGAAGGAGCGATGGACCGGTCTCAGCCAAGAGCAGCACGACCGCAAGCAAGCTCTCGGAGACGGTGCGGAAGCCGTTGACGGCCGCGTTGCGCAGTTGCATTCCGACCGAAGGCGCAGGTGAAGTGAGCTGGGCCTTGTACTCTTCCGCGACTCTGAGATCGATCGTGGCGAAATCTACCCGGTGTTCGAGCGTCTTTTGCTCGCCTTCCATCTGCTCGATTTCGCCGCGAACGCGAGCGATCTCCTGTTCAACCTCGAGGACGTCCTTTACTCTGCCGGTGCGGGTACGGAGAACATCCTGGAGTCGCCGCTCGGTCTCGTGAGAATTCTTAAGCCGTGCGACGAGGTCGGCGTGCTGCTGGGTGACTTCTTCGCCGTTTTGCGTTTCCGCTTCAAGTCGACCAAGAGCCTTCAGTTCAGCGAGAGCGGCAGCGAGTTGCGGTGCGGGAATGCGCAAGGACGCCTGAAGCGTACGCGCTGCGCCCTTCGGGGTAGCAACGTTCAATCCGGCTGCGTAGCCGTTGTGGCGCGCGAGGATGGCGTCGAGAGAGGCCCGCCCTGCATCGAAATCCTTCACGACAAGGGAGAGCGCGACGCAGCGCGCGATCATTGGAGCGGCCGGTCGTGGCTCGGAGAATTGCGGTCGGCCTATTGGAAGCGAAGAAGGCTGTGCCGAACGGGGCGCGTAGAGGTGAACATCATCTGGCTGCGACAAGAGTTCATCCAAGCCCCGCGCATTCGGAGAGTTTACGCTTGCACTGTCGATGGAACGTGCACGAGCAATTCTGCTGGCTTCCTTCGCCGCCATCGGTGAGCGCTTCAAACTCGGCATGGTAATGGCAAGGAATAGCAACCCCACAACGGCCGTTGCCGAAAGTCCTGCCAGCCATTGTTTCCAAGTCCAGAAACTGGCGCGCTGAGTCAGGCTTGAGCCCGGGGTTCCGGCGGGCGAAGGCATCGCCGCTATGGCGGCATGCACGCGGTCTTGTATAACCGTGGGCAAAGTGTCGATTTCCCAGGAACACATTTCTCGCCGCGTGGCACCAAGTTTCTTTGCAAGGTTGTTGCATTCGGGACAATCCACAAAGTGGGCGGAGACGGCTTGCGCGCGGTCGGCGGAAAGCTCGCCGTCGAGAAGAGCCATGATCTCTTCGGGAGCGAAGGGATGAATAGTGGTGCTCATGCTTTGTCTCCTTTCTGCGTGATGAGTTGCGCCACAGGTTGCCGTACGTCCTTTGCCGAGGGCTCGAGCAAATCGCGCAGCGCGGTGCGAGCGCGAAAGAGGCGGGATCGGACGGTGTTGAGGGGGAGTTCGAGAAGGTCGGCAATCTCGGCGTAGCTTAACTGTTCGAATTCACGGAGGAGAAGGATTTCGCGGTCAAGGGGATCGAGTTTTTCGACCGCACGGCGGACCCACAGAGCGGATTCTGTCGCGTCCTGCTTGCCGAGATCGGGAACGGACGCCCTTTGACCAAGAAATGTGGCGCGAAAAGCGGCCTTGCGACGACTGGAGCGCAGGATCTTGAAACCAATGGCGTAGAGGTAGGTGCGGAAGAGGGCGCGGGGCTGGTAGCGGGCAGCGGCGCGGAAGAGAGCAAGAAAAGTCTCCTGTGTCAGTTCTTCCGCGTGAGCGGATTCGAAAACGCGGCGGCGGAAAAATCCGAAAATGGGTTGCTTGTACCGCTGGAAGAGTTCGCTAAAGGAGTCGGCAGAACCCTTGGAAAATGCGAGCATGAGCTGTTCATCGCTGACGCCTGGGTTTGCCGGGGTTCCAGCGCTTGCTGAACTTGAGTGGCTTGGAGTTGGCTCGCTCATGGCGTTCTGCGGAAGGGCCTCCGAGTTTAGAACGAGCGCGGGTAGTGCGTCTTGCATGGTAGGCCGCTTGAATCCTTCACTAAGTGTAATGTCGCGAGAACGGGAAAAGTTCCCGCAAGGAAAAAGATCCAACGCAGAGGGCACAGAGATTTCGCAGAGACGAGAGAGCTAGGCGCCGATGGTGGAGCGGAGGGCGTTGGCGAGGGACTGGCTGAAGCGCTGGACGTCGGCGTCATGCTCGGCTTCGACCATGACGCGGGCGAGCTGCTCCGTGCCGGAGTAGCGGAGCACAATGCGGCCGTTTTCGCCGAGTGCGGACTGCGCTTCGGCGAGGGCACGGGAGACCTCCGGCAGCGTCTCGAGCGGCGGTTTCGAACGCACCTTCACATTGACGATCAGCTGCGGGTAGTCCTTGAGGCCTTCGACGAGAGATTCGATCTTACCGTGCAGGGAAACAAGGGAGGCGATTTTGACGGCAGTGAGCAAGCCGTCGCCGGCGGGACTGTCGTCCAGGAAAATAATGTGGCCGGATTGCTCGCCGCCAAGAACGTTGCCGCTGCGCAGCATTTCCTCCAGCACGTAGCGGTCGCCGACGTTCGCTCGGGCCAGCGCAATGCTTTCGCGCGCAAGGACGCGTTCCAGGCCAAGATTTGACATGGAAGTGGCCACAACACGATTTCCCTTGAGTTTGTTCTGCGCTTTGAGGAAGCGCGCAGCAGCCAGGAGCACGCCGTCGCCGTTCACGACTTTTCCGGTTTCGCAAACGAAGAGCGCGCGGTCCGCGTCGCCGTCGAAGGCCACGCCAAGCCGGGCTCGCGCTTCCACCACGCGCCGTTGCAATCCTTCCAGATGCAACGAGCCGCAACCAGCATTGATATTGCGGCCATCGGGCGAAACGCCCATGGCAATTACTTCGGCGCCAAGCGAGCGAAAAAGTTCCGGGCCCAGTTTGTAAGCGGCGCCATTGGCACAGTCCAGAACAATCCGAAAGCCGCGAAACTTCGCCTCCGGAAGCACGCGCTCGCGAAGAAATGCAAGGTACTCGGCATCCAAAGAATCGTCGGAGGGCAGGGAAACCGGATTTTTAGGGGCTGCTTCACCGCGATGCTTGAAAATGTCGGCTTCGAGCTCCTCTTCAGCGGCATCAGGAAATTTCATGCCGGCATGGGAGAAAAGCTTCACGCCATTGTCTTGAAAGGGGTTGTGCGAGGCAGAGATGACCACGCCGGCTTGAAAATCATTCTGGCGCACGAGGCAGGCCACGCCCGGAGTGGTAATCACGCCGGCGAAGGCGGCCGTGGCGCCGGCCTGCACGAGACCGGCAGCAAGCTGACTGGCGATGTGCGGGCCGGACTCGCGAGTGTCCATGCCGATCAGGACATGAGCTTTGCCATGCTCGCGATTCAGATACGCGCCCAAAGAGCGGCCGGTAGCAAAGAGCGTGGCGTCGTCTAGCGGCGGCGTACCCGGGACGCCGCGAATACCATCGGTTCCGAAGAGTTCTTTGGCCATGGAGCCGGCGTGTCTCCCGTGCGAGTTGCGGGCGGCCGACTTGCGTGGACGACCCGGAAAAAGCTTAACACACAGGAACTCTGCAACTTTCCGGTGCAACAGCAAGGATGTCCTTTGCAGCAACGAAAGCGCGCGAAAAGCCCCTGAACGGTTCCACTGGCCTCCGGCGTCGAAACAAAAGCACACGATGCCTTCGACACTCTGCGAGGATGTGCTAACTTGTTGGCACGGAGTTGCTCGTGTCCGCCACGCAAACACCACCGTCCGTCGTCCGCTTCACCAGTTCAAACTTCAGCATGCGCATCTTAGCCGCGGCCATCATCCTGCTGTTCTTCTATTACGCGGCTGGCGTGGTAATCACCCTGCTGCTTTCGATCCTGCTGGCCTACTTCCTGGACCCGGCAGTGGAATTTCTGGAGAAATGGCGGGTGCCCAGGACGGTCGGGGCCATGATCATGGTGCTCATACTGATTGCCGTGCTGGTTGCGGCGGGCTATGGACTATGGACCCGCACCGCGGATTTCGCATCGAATTGGCCGAGATACAGCAGCGTATTGCGGCAAGCTGCGGTAGCAGTAGAAAGCAAGATCAAGGGAATCGAGGGACAGGTTTCTCAGATTTCGCCAGGGCCGAGCACGCCCTCTACAACCGAAGCGCGGACAGACACCGGGACCGTGCGCACTTTGATCACGCGCGGTATTGGCTCCCTATACGCACTGTTTTTGGAAGTTACCTTCATGCCCTTCCTGGTCTTTTTCATGCTGGCGGGAAAGCGTGAGGTGTGGCACGGAACCCTGCAGCTCTTTCCCGTGTCACGACGCACACAGGTCAAGGAAACGCTCGAAGACCTGCGTGATGTTTTGCGCGACTACCTTGTCGGCATGACCCTGGTTGCCCTGATGGTGATCGCGGCGAGCAGCTTGCTCTTCTGGTTCCAAGACCTCGATTATCCCATCCTGACGGGGATCGTTTCCGGATTGTTGAACATGGTGCCGTACATTGGCGCGGTCATGGCGTGGCTTCCGGGGTTCATGATCGCGCTGGCTAAATGGAAAACCATTGGTCCTTTTCTCGGGATGGCGGCGGTCTTGACCACCATCCACATCGTGGCGTTGAACTTTGTTGCGCCGCAGCTGGTAGGCCGCCGAGTCCGATTGAACGCCGTGGCCATCACCATCGCGCTGCTATTCTGGGGCTGGGTTTGGGGCGGCATGGGGCTGGTGCTGGCCATTCCCATCACCGCCGCGCTGCGAGTGATCTGCGATCACACGGAATCGTGGAAGCCCATCGGGCGCTGGCTGAGCGCCTGAAACCTCTCTATACCGGTTGGACGTCTATCTTTTCGAAGGCACTCCTGCGGCTCATGGAAGCCTGATTCCTGAGGGAACGCGAATGAATCCCAGAACTCTTTTGCTGATAGGCGCATGGTCCCTGCTGACATTGGCGGCTCCTTCCGGTCATGCCTGGGGCTGCAAGGGTCATCAGACGGTAGCTTTAATCGCGGAAAAGCGCCTGACTCCAGAAGCACGGGAGATGGTGCAGAAGCTCCTCGCCGATAATCCCGTCGAGGCGAAGCTCAAGCGCTGGTGCGGCAATGCGACGATGGATTTGATGGTGGATGCGTCCACATGGCCGGATGATGTGCGCAACGAACGCAACAACGGTCCATGGCATTACATTGATATTCCCCTGGGGAAGCATCCGGGCTCGCTGAACGAGTACTGCGGCGGCGATGGCTGTGTGACGCGCGCGATCGAGCAACAACGCGCCATCTTGAAGGACAAGTCTGCCGACCCGCTGAAGCGCGCAGAGGCGATACGGTACTTGATCCACTTCGTGGGTGACATGCATCAGCCGCTACATGCGGCAAACAATGCCGACAACGGCGGTAACTGCGTCCCGGTGACGTATTTTCACCACCGTGCGCTCCCCAATTCTGTTCATCCGGATCGGGATGAGTATTCCCCCAATCTTCATCAAGTCTGGGACACGGAAATCGTGGAACGCGACATGGAAATCTCCAACCCCCGGCGTTACGCCGACGAGCTGGATGAAAAATTTCGCAAGAAAAGCGCCGACTGGGAAACAGCGAATATCCAGGTTGAGCGCTGGGCATGGGAAAGCCACGAACGGGCGGAGACAGAGGTCTACGGCGCTTTCCCGGAAAAAATTGGACTCGAACCGGACTTGAAACTGAAGAATTGCGCTGAGAACAACCGTATGGGAAAACGCATGTTCGAGAAACACCTGGCCATCGGCGAGGCTTATCAGAACAGGGCGGGAGAAATAGTGGAAATCAGTCTGGCGCAAGCCGGAGTCCGGCTGGCAATGATTCTAAACGACGCGGCAAAGACGAACCCTTAGTCGCCGGTTGTTGAAACTTCTAAAGTGCGTTGACACGCAAGTTCGAGCGCGCGATGCTTTTCCCGAGATTGCCTGCATCGAATTTCCATGCCGAGGTGGCCGCGTTGAATTCCAAGCAGCTCGTACTCGCGCTCCTAGATGAAGCTTATGAAAAGAAGACCTGGCATGGACCAAATCTCAGACAATCCCTAAAGGGTGTGACGGCACGGCAGGCAGCCTGGCGCCCTGGTTCGGGCCGCCACAATATCTGGGAAGTGACGCTGCACGCCACCTACTGGAAATACGTACTGCGACGGAGGATCGAGGGAGGCAAACGCGGCTCGTTTGTGCTGAAAGGGAGCAATTTCTTCCCCCGTCCCGAAAAGGGCAAGCTCCACGAGGCAGCATGGGCCGCGGATAAAAAGTTGCTCGAGCGCGAACATCGGGCCTTGCGGGCAGCAGTGGCGCAAGTGCTGCGCACATCGCGTGGGGCAAAATTCATGCCGCAGTTTTACGGCATGGCCTTCCACGATATCTATCACGCCGGCCAAATCCGCCTGCTCCGGCGTTTGATGGAGCGCTGATCAAACTTTCTGTGTTCGCAATGTTTTAACCAGAGACGTGACGTCCTGGGCATCCTGGAAAAGGCGAATCGCCGCAATCCCTGAAGCTCCAGCGGATAGGCAGAGAGCTACGTACTCCGGGGTGATCCCGCCGATGGCAATCACGGGCAGCGAGACGGCGCGGCAAACTTCTGCCAGCCGCGCAAGCCCCTGGGGTGCCCCGTAGGCAGCTTTCGAAGGGGTCGCAAAGACAGGCCCGAAAAAGATGTAGTGCGCGCCACCTTTGGCTGCCGCCGTCGCCGCCTCCAGAGAATGGCAGGAAACACCAATCAGGAAATCCTTGGCACGAATCCGGGAGTCTGCAAGCTTCCGAGCTTTCTCAACGGGCAAACCGTTCTCACCGAGATGGACGCCGGCTGCCGCCTGCGAAAGCGCAACGTCCAGCCGATCGTTTACAAGAATGCGAGTCGTACCCCGTCTTGTGGTTAACGGTCTTGTGACGCGCTCGATCGCTGCGCTCGTCAGCGCGGCGCACTCCTTACCGGAAAGATCCTTTTCGCGTATCTGAATCCAGTCGACATCCGCAGCCGCGACCTCCGCGATCTTGTATAACAGGGCCTCGCGCCTATATGGTTCATTGGCTCCCCAAAGAGACTGCCGGTCCGTAACGTAGCATAGAATCGGCACACGACTTGAGTTACTGAGGCGGGACACGATGGGGACCAGCCTGCACGCCTATCCAGCCGAAGGCAATCAGGATATCGAGCACGCCAACTCCGCTCACTATTCCGCGGAAAGACGGATGAAGCACGATGGGCATGAGCGAAGGGAAATGGCTGAGAAAATAGTTCTGCTCCCAATAGCCGGACCACGGCAGATAGAGGAGCAGTGCGCCCATCTCGAACGCAAGCACTACCAGCAATGCGCGATAAATACGGCTCATTTATGAGAGGAGTCCCGTCGGGCCAGGAAGAAATCCAGATTAGCGGGTAGGCTTCTGAAGAGCAGCGATGCGCTCGGCCACGTCGCGGTAGTCGATGTTCATCGCATAGACCTGGGAAAAACTCTTTAGCGCCGCATCCTGCTCGCCCGCCGTTTCCTGTGCCACGCCTAAATCATACCGCAAGGCGAGGATGCTTTCCGGATCATTGCCGGGAGTCCTTAAGGCGCGTTCGTACCAGATGGCGGCGATGCCCGGCTGGCCTTTTTCCATGAACGCGAGCCCAAGGAGCGTGCAGCATTGCATGACGTAAGGGAAAGGGCGTCCGCGGTCCGTGGCCTTGGCAACTTTTTGGAACTCGCTGATGGCCTCTTCCAACAAGCCCATTTCCCGGAAGGCGATTCCCAGGTTGTAGTGGGTCTCGAGATCTTCTTCCTCGGCACCCATTTCACCGAGCTCGGCGCGGAATTCTTCGAACACTTCCTTAAGCGGGCCGGTGGACACCGAAGGAGTGGGTGCGGAATCTCGCGTTGCGGGAGAGGGAGACGGCGCGCCTGGCATTGCTCCCGAAAAGGCCGGAGAAAGCTTGTCCAATTCAAGTCCATCAATTTCATTGGCGAGGTCGGCAAGGAACTGATCGGAAGCAAATCCGCTGCCCGCCGGCGGCGCAGCCGCGGTGTTCTGCGCGACGGACTCAGGTTGCCGAGGCGCGATCGGAGTCTCGGGAGGCTTCTGGTCGTAGGCCGGAACGAGAGGTTCGGGATCCAGCACGAGCTCGAAATCTTGCTCCAACTCGAATTCGGGCTCAGGTGCCTTTTCGCGCTTTTTCGGAACGTCGGACGCCGGAGTTTTTTTCGCCTCCTCCGCCGGAGAAATCTCCGCGGAAATTTCAGCGAAAGGATTGGCGTTCGCCGCGCCAGCCGGGGTTTGTTCTGGCAAAACGAAGGAAGGTTCCTCGCCAATTTGAAACTCTTCGATGGCTCCCGGTTCCGCTGGCGGCGCCGGCTTGGCAGACGGCTTCGCCGGAGGCGCGGCCGGCGTTTCAACGGCGGCCTTTCCGCTATGCGACTCCTCGAGCAGAGTCGCCCATTCATCCGACAGATCAACTTCCTGGACCTCTTCCTTTTCTTCTTTCGGTTCGGCTTGCTTCACCTTCGGCTTCTTAACTTCGGGGGCAACGCTGGCATCCGCCGGCGCGGGCTTCACTTCTTCGACGGGAGCAGCAGGCTTCGGTACCGGCTCGGCGCTTACTTCCGGAATTGTAATATCGTGGGTATCCGCAGCGGGAGCTTCCCTGACGCCGGCTTTTGACCCGAAAGTGGAAATCGCCAGCTCTTCATCCGTGAGGCCCGCTGCGCGCTGAAAGCGGCGGCGCAATTCACCGAATCGTTCGGAGCTGCGCGGGTCGCCCCCCTTTTGATGGATTTGTTCCAGCTGCGCGGCGAGTTCGGCGGTGCGCCGATCATCGCCCGCGCCAAGCACAAAATCGAGCAGCTTCTCGAGCGTCGGCGTGTGGCGCGGCGCGCGGCGGAGAATCGCTTCGAGCAATCCGATGGCTTTCTGCGTCAGGCCGTAGCTGGCGAAGAGGTCCACGTCCGTGAGCGATTGGGCGATAAACTTTTGCGTTTCTTCGTCGAGCGCCGGCTCGCTACGTACTTCTACCTTCTTTGCTGGGACTTCGGGAGCGGGCACTTCCTCTGCCGAGGGTAACTTCGGTGCAGGCGCTTTGGGAATCTCGGCCTGCAGGTTTTCTTCAGGGGCTTCTGGTTCGTCCTCGCCTGAGATCAAGCCCAGCTTGCGCAAGACGTGATTGAGCTTGCGCTTAGCCGAGTCACTCTCCGGTTCGCGGTCGACAAGTTGCTCGAATACTTGCTTGGCTCGCTCCAGCTGGCCATCTGTGCTGAGAGCGTCGCCGAGGTGCGCGAGCGCATCTGGCAGCCGGAAAGAGTCGCTCGTGCGCCCGTAGAGCTCAACGAGCCACTCGAGCGGCTCAATGCGTCCGGGCAGACCTGCAGCGAGCTCGTTGAGGAGTTTCCCAATTACTTCGTGCTCGCCGGCGTCGATCAGGGGAATCCGCGACTTCTCCAGGATGTCCATGGCTTTTTCGCCTTGGCCTGCTCCCAGCAAAGCCTCTATGGTTTTTTGCATCGGCCCGAAATTTTTCTGGTCGGCTTCAAACACGCGGAGCGCCAGCGTAGTGGCCTTATCCCAATTGGAACTCTTGATGTAGAGATCCAGGAGGAACTCGGTTTGCTCGCCGCCCTTTTCAAGATCAGGGACTTCTTCAAGGAGCTCCGCAGCTTTGGCCGCATTCCCCTGCGAAGAGTACGATCGCGCCTTGACGATGGTCGCGGCAAGATTGTTGGGCTCAAGCTTAAGCGCTTTGTCGGCGAGCTTTTCGCTTTCCGCCTGGTCACCGCGAGCCAGGGCGCGCTGGGATGCAGAGATGTAGCCGTCCAGGGCCTCTTTGGTCTGACCCATGGCTTGATAGAGATCGGCGAGGCGTATTTGAATCCGAAGATTATCGGGCTCCGCCAGGAGGAGTTTCTTGAGGAGGCTGACGGCTTCCGCCTGCCGGTTGTTCTTCAGGTGAATCTCGGCCAGCTGCAAAAATAGGGGCCGCGCTTCGCTCATGACCCCTTGTTGCACGTAGAGGTCGGCAAGCTTCTCGAGCGGGCGGATCTCTTCGGGAGCAAGCTTTGCGATGCGCTTGTAAACTGCGATGGCCTTGGTGAGAAAACCATCTCCGACAAAAATCTGCGCAAGGCGTTCGAAATAATCGATAGCCTGAAAGGTTTCGCCCTGACGGATGTACAGCTCGCCGATGGTCATGAGCGTGACCTGATCGCGCGGCTCGTACTTCAAGATTTGCTGGTATTCGGCGATGGCCTGAGCCACTTTGCCCTGGTTCAGCAGCTTTTGTGCGGCTTCGACGTTTTTGCTCTTGTTAAAGGCCATGCGCGTAGGGGGACAATCCTCCCTCGGAGTCTGCCCCAGACGATCTCCTCGAATTGCTGCGGCAATCTGCCCAGCCGCAACGCTACTTCGTTACGCTAACAGGCGGGAAAAAGCCAAGTCAATGAACGCGAACTCTGGTGTGAGCAGGCAGTTATCCCCTTCCCCTCCGGCCATTCGACGGCGAAGGGCCGGCGAAGCGGGCAGGAAGTGGTTTTCCCATGGTTTAGAGACTTCCCGAGCCCGGAGCCCTTCCGAGTAGTGATACCATCAGAAAATAGTTTAAAGTCGGCCTACAGGAGAATGCCGCATGCCTGAGTCTCCATCTCGTCGTAAGTTTCTAACCCACCTTGGCGGGGCTGCTGCGATTTCGCTAGCCTCGTATGGAAAGGGGCAAGCCTCCTTCTTCCCCGCACCGAACAGCCGCTTCAAGCTTTCCATTATTACCGATGAGATCTCGCAGGACCTGGGACATGCACTGGAAATCGCTACAAAAGAGTTTGGTATGGGCTTCGTCGAGCTGAGGAGCCTCTGGAATAAGAACATTATCAATCTGGATCAGAAGGAAATCGCCGAAGCACAGGGATTGCTGCAGAAATATTCCGTGCAAGTGACGGACATCGCCAGTCCGCTCTTCAAGACCGACTGGCCCGGAGCACCAAAGTCAAAATACAGCCCGGCTACCCCTCAATTCGGCGCGGATTACCCTTATGAAAAACAGCCAGAGGTCCTTGAGCGCGCCGTTGCGATCGGCAAAGTCTTGGGAACGAACCGCATCAGGTGTTTCGATTTCTGGCGACTTGACGACCCGGCCCCCTATCGCTCGGCGATGAACGACGCGCTTCGGAAGTCCGCTGAAGATGCAACGAAGAAAGGCATCATCCTGCTGCTCGAAAACGAGTTTGCCTGCAACACGGCCACAGGCGCGGAGGCTGCGCGCACTCTGGCCGCGGTCCAATCACCCAACTTCCTGCTGAACTGGGACCCTGGCAACGCAGCCTATCGAGGCGAGATTGCTTTTCCGGAGGGGTTTCAGAAACTTCCCAAAGAACGGATTGGACACGTGCATTGCAAAGACGCCGTGCGCAAGGCGGACGCAACGTACGAGTGGGCTGCCATGGGCCGCGGAATCATCGACTACGTCGGCCAGTTTCGCGCGCTGGCGCAGGCAGGGTACCGTGGAACAATGAGCCTCGAAACGCATTGGAAGGGTGGGGGCTCGGCAGAGGAGTCTTCTCGCCAGAGCTTCGCTGGAATGAAAGAGCTATTGGGCAAGGCTGGCGCACTCTGATGGAGTCGAAACACTCGGCTGAGGCTGGCAATGCAGTTCCTCTGCGCCCTCACAGTGACGACTAGCTAAAAACTAAATTCCAAGCGGAAGCGGCGCTTGCGTCGCCCCCACGGCCCAGCAGCCGGATTCGCGCACCGGCGCGAACGAATAGCGGTGCAACGGCGAAGGACCATGTTTCCGCAACGCTTCGAGATGATCCGGCGTGGCGTAGCCCTTGTGGCGAGCAAGGCCATATTGAGGGTAGACGGCATCCCACTGCTCCATGCATGTATCACGATGTGTTTTCGCTAGGATGGAAGCCGCCGCAATGGAAATACTGCGCGCGTCGCCTTTGATAAGTGATTTCTGCTCGATCAAAACATCCAGTTGCATGGCGTCAATGAGCAAGTAATCGGGCGTGGTAGTAAGCTGCTGAAGCGCCGCGGTCATCGCCTGCCGGCTAGCCTGATAAATATTCCAGGCATCGATCCGCTGGGCATCCACCTCCGCGACCGCCCAAGCCAGTGCATGTTCGCGAATCCGTGCGGCCAGTTCGGTGCGGTGCTCCGGGGCCAGTTTTTTCGAATCGTCAAGGCCGACAATTCGCCGCTTCGGATTAAGAATCACCGCGGCGGCAACGACTGGACCAAACAACGCACCGCGCCCAGCTTCGTCAATTCCGGCGATACGCGTCCAGCCCAGTTTGCGCGCGGCTCGCTCGAAACGGGAAGAGCAGAGTCGGCTCATTGATGGGAAATTCTAGCACGCGGAAGCGCGACCAACTCAGGACTTATCGTGGCTGTCCTCCTGAAAATCATCGCCATGCCATGAAGAAATAATGTCTGGGTCACTCGTAGCGCAGGGCCACGATGGGGTCCACGCGCATGGCCCGCCGCGCGGGAATCCAGGCCGCGAAGAACGCCACTACGAGGAGAATCAGGAGCGCGAGGCCGAGAAGAAACGGGTCATGAGCATGCACCTGGAACAGCAAAGACTCGAGCAGGCGCGCCGAGAACCAGGCCCCCAACAGACCCAGGGCCGCGCCGCCAATCGTCCAACGGGCGATACGAGAGAGAATCATACTCAATATGCTCTGCGGAGTGGCGCCAAGCGCCATGCGCACGCCAATCTCGCGCGTTTGCTGCTCCACAAGGAAACCAACGACCCCATAACTGCCGATCGCCGCGAGCAAGACTCCCATACCCGCGAACAAAGACAAGAGGACCGCATTGAAGCGCGGACGCTGCGTCAGCTTGCCGACGCGCGTATTCATGCCCTCGATTACCACCGGCACCGCCGGATCGACCGCTGCGGCTTCCGAACGAATCCACTGCGCAATCGCCTCGGGATTGATGGCGCTCTGAATGATAACGTGCGCGGACCGAAAGTAGCCGCCAGTCTCATTCTTCCAGGGAAGGTAGAACTCGGGATCCGCCGACGCAGCGAGGCCGTTATTCTTTACATCTCCGGCAACGCCGACGACCGTGCGCCAGGTGCTCTGTGAGGCGAAACGGAAGGATTTACCGAGTGGGTCTTCTCCATTTGAAAAAAGTCTCTTAGCCAGGGCCTCGCCGAGAATCACAGGTCTTTCACTGAGTGACCGGTCTTCCTCGCTAAAACCACGGCCGTGCAGAATCGGAATACCCAGGGCAGGAAAATAACCGGGAGTGACGTAACGGTAGCCGATCATTCCGCCCGTGCCTTCACTGAATTTCGTGTGCCCGGGAATTTCGATGGACGATAAAAACGTGGCCTGCATGCCGCCGGAAGGAGGCAGCGTGTCGCTCAAGGCCAGGCGTTTAATCCCCGGCGCTTGTTTTAACCGCGCCTCCACCTGATGGAAGAACGCCAACTGTTTCGCAGCGTCGGGATATCGATATTGGACGAGATCGATCTTTGCCGAGATGACATGTTTGGGGTGAACCCCTAAGATGGCACAGTTTTTTTGGACACAGCTTCCGCTTTCGTAAGAGCGTTCTTGCATCTCCTAGCAGGAGAAGGGGTCTGGGGAAGGGGACGGCATTTGAGTCCCCGTCCCCAGCAGTCCTTT
>WNFG01000455.1_pt1 | contig 66579 bp, 65 predicted proteins | sample 5400431 | NCBI WGS metagenome assembly WNFG01 (sample SAMN13153346, study PRJNA577476) | soil metagenome | isolation source: 120 cm saprolite under Douglas fir tree site 2 hole 3 replicate 2 | place: USA:California | collected 2015-04-18
AGACGTCGCCGGCGAGGCTCTCGACGGCGAAGTCCTCGTTCACCGTGCCGATGAACTGGTCCTCCGGCTCGAGCAGCACCTGATAGTCGGCATTGTCCGGGATCGTGCCGCCGGAGGTCAGCGCGGTCAGCCGCGCGCCACGCCGGCCGCGCAGCACGCGATTGACGGCGTCGTGGTGGATCAGCGCGCCGCGCCGGCCGCGCCGGGTGCCGAAGCCTTCGGCGAGCATGCGCACCACCGCCGCGAAGTCGTCGCGGCTCAGCGCACGGTACGGGGAGGCGCGGCGAACGAGCGCGTAGAGCTCGTCCTCGCCGTAGTCGCGCGCGGCGAGCTCGGCGACGACCTGCTGCGCCAGCACGTCGAGCGGCTCGTCCGGGATCGACAGGCGATCGAGCTCGTTCCGGCCGACGCTGTCGAGCAAGGCCGCACATTCGACCAGCTCGTCGCGCGAGAGCGGGAACAGCCGGCCCTTGGGCTTGCGGTCGAGGGCATGGCCGGAGCGACCGACCCGCTGGAGGAAGGTCGCAATGGAGCGGGGCGAGCCGAGCTGACACACCAGGTCGACGTCGCCGATATCGATGCCGAGCTCGAGCGACGCGGTCGCGACCAGCGCCTTGAGCTTGCCGCCCTTGAGACGCTGCTCGGCGTCGAGCCGCAGCTCCTTGGCGAGGCTGCCGTGATGGGCGGTCACCCGATCGCGGCCGAGGCGCTCCGACAATTGCCGGGTCACGCGCTCGGCCAGGCGCCGGGTGTTGACGAAGATCAGCGTCGTGCGGTGCGCCTCGACCAGCTCGGTCAGGCGATCGTACACCTGCTCCCACACCTCGGCCGACATGACGGCCTCGAGCGGGGCTGAGGGCAGATCGAGGGCGAGGTCGCGCGCGCGCTGATGGCCGGTATCGACGATCGCGCAGGCGGGCGCGCTCGGAGCACCGGTCCCGACGAGGAAGCTTGCCACCGCCTCGATCGGCTTCTGCGTGGCCGAGAGCCCGACCCGCTGCAAGCGACCGCCGCAGAGCGCGGCCAGACGCTCGAGCGAGAGCGCGAGGTGCGTCCCGCGCTTGTTCGGCGCCAGTGCATGAATCTCGTCGACGATCACGGTTCGCGTCGTCTTGAGCATGTCGCGGCCGGACTGCGACCCGAGCAGGATGTAGAGCGATTCCGGCGTGGTGACGACGATGTGCGGCGGACGCCGATGCATGCGCTGGCGTTCGCTCGCGGGCGTATCGCCGGTGCGGACCCAGGTCCTGATCTCCACGTCGGGCAAACCCAGGGACCGCAAGGCCGCGCGGATGCCGGCGAGCGGGGTCTCGAGATTGCGCTGGATGTCGTTCGACAGCGCCTTCAGCGGCGAGACATAGACGACTTGCGTCGCGTCCTCGAGCCCGGAGGCGAGCCCCTGCCGCACCAACGCGTCGATCGCCGCCATGAACGCCGCGAGCGTCTTGCCGGAGCCGGTCGGCGCCGCGATCAGCACGTCGCGGCCAGACTTTATCAGCGGCCAGGCCCGCGCCTGCGCGGCCGTCGGCGCGGCGAACGCGCGATCGAACCAGGCCGCTACCGCCGGATGAAACAGGGAGGATGACGTCATGGGACTTCGGATTTCGTCGGCAGCAGGTCGGGCCGCGGCCTCGCTGGCGAGACCGGCTTCGCCTTCAGCCATTATGGCATCGCTGGAATATGGGCGCATCCTGCCCGGAATCAACCGCGCCGGCTTGCCGGCAACGGGAATCCGATCCGCCCTCGTCCTGAGGAGGGCGCGCGCGCACGACGGTTTCGCGCGGCTTGCTCGAGCTTGGCCGCGCGCGCCCGTCTCGAAGGACGGGGCGGCCCGGCTCGAGGCCCCGGGTCGGGGCGGCCTCGTGCTTCGAGACGCAACGCAGTCAAGCTTGCGCAGACTGCGTAAACTTGTCTGCGCTGCAGCGCAGCCGTGTTTCTGGAAACCGACACGTTCGTTCGCGCTGCGATGCTCCTCAGGAGGCCGAGAGAGCGGGCCCATCGCGGGCATCGGGATCGGCGACCGCCGGCCGAGCGGGCACGGCGATTTCCGGGCAGCTCCCGTGGGTTCGGGCCGGGAATGCTGCTAACATCGGAGCGCGCCCCGGTCGAGAGCGGACGCAGATCAGTCCACGGGAGGATTCAATGGCGAAGAAACAGGCGGATTCGGTCTACAAGATCGTCGAAGTCGTCGGCGTCAGCGAGAAGTCATGGGAGGACGCCGGCCGAAACGCCGTGGAAACGGCAGCCGATTCGCTGCGCGACCTGCGCGTGGCCGAAGTGATGAAATTGGACATGAGGGTGGAGAACGGGAAGGTCGCGGCATTTCGCACGCGCGTCTCGCTCTCCTTCAAATACGAAGCGTGATTTTCAGCTTCGCGAATCTCGGCGCGGCCGTGCATCCGTCGAGCGCAAGCTTGAATACTCCGATCACGAGGAGCAGCCCATGACCATCGAGCTCTACGCCTTTCCGCCGAGCCCGCGCGCCTTCAAGGTGATGGCGATCGCCGACCATCTCGGGCTCGACTGGACGCTGCGCATGGTCGACCTGACCAAGGGCGAGCAGAAGGCGCCGGACTATGCCGCGCTCAATCCCAACATGCGCATGCCGACGCTGAAGGACGGCGACTACGTGCTCTGGGAATCGGATGCGATCGCGCAGTATCTCGCGCTGAAGAAGCCGCAGGGTGGGCTGCTGCCGCAGGACGAGCGCTCCCGGCTCGACGTGACGCGCTGGCAGTTCTGGGGGCTCGCGCACTGGGATTCGGCCTGCGCGACTCTCGTCTACGAGCACGTCGTCAAGCCGCTCCTCCTCGGCATCAAGGAGCCGGACCCGGCCAAGGTCGCCAAGGGCACGGAGCGGTTCCTTTGCGCGGCGCAGGTGCTCGACGGCCAGCTCAAGGGCAGGAAATTCGTGACCGGCGATACCCTGACGCTCGCCGATTTCTCGATCGGCTCGCCGCTGATCCTGGCCGCGCCGGCGCGCTATCCGCTCGAGCCCTACGGCGAGATCAGGCGCTGGCACGCGACACTCGCCGCGCTGCCGGCCTGGCAGAAGACGCTGGCGCGGTCCATGCCCAGGGCCAGCGCGGCGTGAGCGGGCGGCCCATGCTTGGCGCGCAATCTGATCCGCCCTCGTCCTGAGGAGCGCGCGCGAGGGTTTGCCTGGGCTGCGCTCTTTGCTCCGCCTCATCCTGAGGAGGCGCAGCGCAGCCGTGTTTCCGAAAACAGATGCGTTCGGTCGCGCTGCGATGCTCCTCAGCACGAGGGCGTCAGATCGGCACCGCCATCGCCTCGAAGGCGGAGTCGCAGTTGATCAGGTCGACCCGCTTCTGCACGATGCGGAAGCTTGCGCCGTCGCGGCGCAGCCGATGGCGCTGGCGGCCGGCGAACACGCGCTGCGCCTCGTCGCGGTACTCGACCATGATCACGGTCGAGCCGACGACGATCTCGCCGTCGGCCGCGCCGGCCGCCTCGACCGTGAGGTTGCCGACGAGATGCGCGGTGCGCGAGGGCGGCGTCTGCACGTGGATGCGCGGATGCTCGAGCCGCTCGACGCGGGTGCGCATCAAGTCGCGATCGTCGTAGAACAGCGAGGCCTGGTCGAACGGGCTCTCCTGGTCCGGCGCCGCCGGCACCCAATAGGTGCCGTCGTCGGCGAACAGCGCCATCCAGTCGCGAAACCGCCGCTCGTCGAGCAGCCGCGCCTCGTGGATCAAAAATTCCTCGAGCCGGGCGCGGTCGGCGGTGCTCTCCCGCTCCGTCATGCCGCCTCGCGCATGTAGCCGAGCCAGGCCTTGTACTGCGCGCGCATCACCATCTCGTGGGTGGCGAGGCCGCGCGTGGCGTTGCGCTCGCGGTCGGACTCCTCCTCGCCGAGCCCGCGGGAGATGTCGACCCAGTCGGTCAGCCGGCTCTGCAGCCCCTTCTGCGCGCGCACGAAGCTCTCGAGGTCGTCGGTCTGCACGAACGACGCCGCCGAGTGGGTGACGTTGAGCAGGCGGATATTGCCGAAATTCATCGCCGCCGGCGCGCCGACGAGCCTTATCGGATAGATCGTGACCTCGGTGCGGTCGACCGCGACCGGCTTGATCACGCGCACGTGGATGTTGAGCCCCATGATCGACATGTTGGGATAGATCAGCGAATTGTGCAGGCGCGGGGTGAGGATTTTTCGCGCCCGCTCGGCGCCGACCTTCTCCGCCAGCACGCGCTTGTACTCGTCGAAGGCCGGGCTCGCGCGCTTGCCCTCGTCGAGCTCGGTGTTGCTGGTCCAGCCGTGGCCGTTGCCGACGATGTAGCTCTTGCGGTCCTTCCAGGAGGCGGCGGTCTCCTTCTTCGCGGCCTCGACCACGGTCGCGCCCTTGCGGTCGCCCTCGCGGCGCGCGAACTGCACGCCCTGCTTGTTGACGGTCGAGGCATGGCCGAACGGCACGTGATAGGAATCGAGCACGTTCTCGACCTGGAGCTTCCAGTTGCCGGCATAGGCGTAGCGATGCATGCCGGCGTCGAGCGCGAGTGCGCCGTCGGGGGCGCGGTCGACGAGATCGTCGATGTTGCCCTGCATCGGGCCGATATGGTCCTCGAAGCTCGGCCCCTTCGCCGCGAGGCTCGCGAACACGAAGCCGCGATATTCGCCGACCCGCGGCGCGCTCGCGAGGCCGAAGGCGGCCTTGTCGAATTCCGCGGCGCAGCCTTCCGGGACCGGCACGGCGGCGAGCCGCCCGTCGGTGTCGAAGCTCCAGCCGTGGTAGCAGCAGGTGAGCCGCGGCGCGTTGCCCTTGCGCTCGTTCACCACCTTGGCGCCGCGATGGCTGCAGCGGTTGAGGAGCACGTGCACCTTGCCGTCGCGATGGCGCACCATGATCACGGGCTGGCGGCCGAGCTCGGTGGTGACGTAATCGCCGGGCGCGGGGACCTGGCTCACATGCCCGACATAGAGCCAGGCGCGGCCGAAGATGCGCTCCATCTCGAGCTCGAAGATCGCGGGATCGGTGTAGACGTCGCGGTGCACGCGCCCGGGCTCGATCAGCTCCGCGATATCATCGGCGTGTCCGTTGCGCATGCAGTATCCCTCTCAAGGGTCGTCCCCGCGCAAGCGGGGACCCATGGTGCCACATACCACCGCCTCTGGAAGATGGGTCCCCGCTTACGTGGGGACGACAGCAATCTGGGTTGGAAACGTCACTCCGCGGCCTGGTGGGCGTGGCGCTGCACGTCCATGTTGACGAGCTCGAGCGGCGAGGCGGTCGCCTCGAGCATGCCCCAGCTCTTGAGCCAGTCGTAGGTGCGCTGCATCTCTTCGAGCGGGATCGGCGCGGGATCGCAGACGACGAGGCGGCTCTCGCGCAGGTTCTCGACCTCGAGCGCGGCGATCTCCGGATCGGTCTTTGCGTAGTAGTCGATGAAGTAGTGCAGGTAGGCGCGCTTGTCGGCGTTGATGCGCCGCACCGCCTCGCGCACCGCGCGGTTGAAGGCGGCGTAGGTGTCGGGGTCGACCCGGTCGGAGGCGACCTCGGTGCCGTGGAAGAAGGCGGTGCAGATGGTCCGGCAGCCCTTCTTCTCGGCGAGCGTGATGTGCGGCTCTGTGAGCGTGGTGGCGTCGAGCTCGCCCGCGAGCAGCGCTGAGAGCCGGTAGCGCGAGCCGTTGGGCGCGCGGCAGAGCTTGATCAGCTCGCGCGGCAGGAAGCCTTCCAGCATGTGCAGCGCGATATAGTGGGTGCCGAAATAGAACGGCACGCCGATGGTCTTGCCGGCGAGCTGCTGGGGCGTGAACACCGGCGAATCGGGCGCCACCACCAGCGCGGAATAGGTCACGATGGCGCGGCGGCCGACCTGGCGGCTGCCAGAGCGGGTGTCCTGCACGCGGCAATAGTTCCCCCATTCGCAGGCATTGTACATGTCGGCCTTGCCCTGCTCGAACAGCTTGCCGTGGCTGGCGAACGGATCGACCCCCTTCGGGTCGGTGACGTCCCTCTCGACCTTCTTCTCGACGCCCTGCTCGCGGTCGGCCCACTCGACGAGGATGCCTTCCTTCTCGAACAGTCCCTCGTCGTAGGCGACGAGCTCCGGCAGCCCCTGGAACGGCGCCGTCGTCTCCAATACCAGCTTCCTCATCGACGTTGCTCCGAGCTCGAAGGATGGTGGGCGGGCGCCGCGCCGTCGGCGCGCGCCTTGCCTAATCGGGCGCAGTTGAATACGACTGGGCACCCCCGTCAAGCGCTGCAGGATCTGATGCCGCCGCCGCGGCGCGCGGCGCGGCGACGACTGCGCGCAGCAAACTCGCAACCGGAGACTCCACGATGCCCGATGCCTTCGCCGAACTTCGCCACGAGCTCGCCGTCGCCAACCGCATCCTGGCGAACGAGGGCATCATCGACGCCTTCGGGCACATCAGCGCCCGCAATCCGAAAGATCCGAGCCGCTATTTCATCTCCCGCCATCGCGCTTCCGAGCTGGTCGAGCCCGCCGACATCCTGGAGATGACGCTCGATTCGCAGCCCGTGCGTCCAACCAATGTCCGCCTCTACAGCGAGATGGTGATCCACGGCGAAATCTACAAAGCGCGGCCCGACGTCAACTCGGTCTGTCACCACCACGCCCCTGCGGTGCTGCCGTTCTGCGCCACCGGCGTCGAGCTCGTGCCGCTGTTCCACCTCGGCGGCACGCTCGGCGGCAAGGTGCCGTTCTGGGACAGCCGCGACGAGTTCGGCGACACCAATCTGCTGGTGCGCACGCCCGAGGAAGGCGCCTCGCACGCCCGCGCGCTCGGGTCCCATTTCATGCTGCTGCTGCGCCGCCACGGCGCCTCGCTCGCCGGCAAATCATTGCGTGAGTGCGTGTTCCGCACGATCTACACCACCCGCAACGCCGAGCTGCAGCTGCGCGCGATGGCGATCGGCACGCCCTCCCCGCTCTCTCCGGGCGAGGTCGAGAAATGCGGCGGCCATAACCTCGGCGCGCGCGGGGTCGAGCGCGCCTGGGAATACTGGGTGACCCGCCTGCAGAAGGCGGAAGCGGTGTGGGCGGCGGCCGGGCTGCCGCGCCTCGAGGGGCTCGCCGAGACGGCGCGGCCGCGGACCGCGGGCCTGCCGGCGGCGAAGGCCGCGGCGCGCCGCGCCAGACGGAAGGCGGGCGCGCGGAAGAAGCGCTGATACAAGGTTGGGTGAGCACGAGGCCGACCAGGGGCCGCGCTAACCCAACGAATTCAAAGCCCCCGCGTAACCAACGCGTAAAAATCAAGCCTGACGGAATCGGATCCGGAACAAAACCGAATCGAATGCGGAACGATCTCCCCGTTTCGCCGCCCGAGGTCGAAGCCGCTGCAGCGCGGCAGCGAATTTCACATTGCTGATCGCGATAGGCCCGATTGTCGCCAAAAACCGTCGATACCCGCACGCCCGTTTTGGGAGTCGGGGATTCTCTTTGATGCAGACGAAGCGCGTCTATCAGGTGCAGCATTGGCCGGACGGCCAGTGGAGCCGCGAGCACAACTGGCGCAAGGTCGAGGCCGGCACCGCGAAAGAGGCGGCGGAAAAGGTGTGCGGTCTCGCGCTGACCGAGGCGGGCCGGCTGTCGCAGCTGCGGGCGCGGGTGCTGCCGTTCGGCGATCTCAAGCAGCGCAGTGCGACGGCATTCTACGCGGCGGAGTGAGTTGGCCGATAATCTCTGATTGTCATCGTCCGCGAAGGCGGACGATCCAGTAATCACGAGCCAGGGTAAAAGCACCGATCCGCTTCGATCGCTCGTCGCGGGGTTACTGGATGCCCGCTTGCGCGGGCATGACAACGGAGAGGTTGGCGGCGGGCCCATACCACGCGGCCCTCCAAGATCTTCCGCCGGACGAAACGCGGCGCGCGCCGCGTTGCGCGGCTTGGCGTAATCCCGTAATGACAGCGCCGACGGGCCGCCCCTGGCAGGAACGGGCGGCAACCGAGCCGCGCGAGCGCGAGCCTGAGGAGGCGCCGGAATGACGGGGATGTACGAGCAGACGCGGCCGGGCATCGGCCACAACCAGCCCGACGAGTTCGCGGAGGAGAAGAAGCACGAGCGGTGGGAGCGCTGGGCGAAGAAGCGCACCTTCGTGCGGGCGCTCGAAGGCACTTACAGCCACCTCTACAAGGCGCTGCTCGAGGAGAAGCGCGTCTATCCGTCGAAGGACGTGCCGTGGAAGGGCGGTCCCGGCCAGTTCGGCAAGAGCGTGATCAGCCCGCAGGCCACCACCATCATCCAGTCGCTGGAATCGCACATCGAGGCCTATGCGCCGGCCGCCTACGGCCAGAAGCACGGCCATCTCAACAGCGCGGTGTTCTACGTGCTCAAGGGCCGCGGCCACGACGTGCACGACGGCCGCCACATCCCGTGGAAGGCCGGCGACGTGATGATCGTCGAGAACGGCTGCGTCCACCAGCACTTCAACGACGATCCCGAGCAAGAGGCGATCCTGCTGGTGTTCAAGGCGAAGCCGCTGTTCCTGTTCATGCACCTCCTGTTCCAGAAGATCGTGGAATGGCCGCCCGACAAGCTCCCGCCGGGCCAGGACGGCTACCAGCCGCCGTCGGATATTTGAGGAGAGCCGATCCATGTCGTTCGAGGACAAGACCGCGGCCCTCTCGGGTTCCGCCAGCTGCACCTTCCACGCCGACGATATCGCGGCCTCCGAAAGCTTCCGGCAGCGCTACGCGACGCTGCCCAACGTCGTCAAAGCCGAGGACATGCCGTGGGAGCGCTCCCCCGACGGCCTGATCAAGCACCTCGTCCATCGCCGGCTGAACACGCGCGAGTGCTGCGTCGAGGCCTATATGCAGTTCCTCAAGGCCGGCGAGCACTCGGGCAAGCACCGGCACATGTGGGAGGAGGTCGTCTTCGTGGTCGAAGGCGCGGGCTACGACCTGCACTGGGACATGAAGTTCGACTGTCTCGAGGCCTTCAAGTGGGAATGGGCGGAGGTGCCGAAGAAGTTCGAGTGGAAAGCGGGCGACTACGTCTACATTCCGCCGTTCACGACCCACCAGCATTTCGCCAGCGCGGAGGCGCGGCTGATCATGATGAGCAACCGCATGGTCAAGGAGATGGGCTTCGACTGGTTCGACCAGGTGGAGAACGCGCCCGGTTTCGAAGCCGCGCGGAAGTAACGGGAGTTTCTCGATGCGCGTCGCGACCTTCCCCCGCGCGCTTGCGCTGCTCGCGGCGATGGCGCTTGCGCCGTCGACCGCCCGCGCGCAATCGCCGGCGGACTTCTACAAGGGCCGCAACGTCGATCTCTACGTCGGCTACAGCGTCGGCGGCGCCTACGACCTCTATGCGCGGGTGATCGCCCGCCATCTCGGCAAGCACATCCCGGGCAATCCGACCATCGTGCCCAAGAACATGGAGGGCGCCGGCAGCCTGCGGCTCGCCAACTGGCTCTACAGGGTCGGGCCCAAGGACGGCAGCGCGCTCGGCACCATCGGCCGCGGCACCGCCTTCGATCCGCTGCTCGGCTCGCGCGGCGCCCAGTTCCAGGCCGACAAGTTCACCTGGATCGGCAGCGCAAACAACGAGGTCAGCGTCTGCGTCGCCTGGAAGACGAGCGGCATCACCAGCCTGGAGCAGACGCTGAGCAAGGAGCTGATCGTCGGCGGCACCGGCCAGGCCGCCGACACCGATCAATTCCCTAGAATCCTCAACGGCGTGCTCGGCACCAAGTTCAAGATCGTGACCGGCTATCCCGGCGGCAACGACGTCACCATGGCGATGGAGCGCGGCGAGGTGAACGGGCGCTGCGGCTGGTCGTGGTCGAGCGTGCTCGCGACTCACAAGCGCTGGGTCGACGACAAGTCGATCGCGGTGCTGGCGCAGCTGTCGCTCAGCAAGCATCCCGACCTCCCCGACGTCCCGCTGATCATGGATTTCGCCAAGAGCGAGGACCAGCAACAGATCTTCAAGTTGATCTTCGCCCGGCAGGTGATGGGGCGGCCCTATCTGGCGCCGCCGGGCGTGCCTGCGGACCGCGCCGCGGCGCTGCGCCAGGCCTTCATGGACACGATGAAGGACCCCGAGTTCCTGGCCGAGGCCGAGAAGTCGCAGCTCGAGATCACCCCGGTGCCGGGCGAGGAGGTCGAGAAGCTGGTGAAGGACCTCTACCAGACGCCGAAGGCGATCGCCGCCAAGGCGGCGGAATTCATCCGGCAGTAGGGCGCGGATTACGCCGATGCAGGAACAGGCCGGGCGGAACCAGCGCGTGAACCGGAACTATCGCGGCTGGCAATCCGACGTCATCGTCGACCTGATCAAGCGCTACGGCTTTCCCCACCTCACGCTCAATCCGGGCGCCAGCTTCCGCGGCCTGCACGACTCGCTCGTCAATTACGGCGGCAACGACCCCGCGATGATGCTGTGCAACCACGAGGAGATCGCGGTGCAGATCGCGCACGGCTACGCCAAGGCCTCGGGCAAGCCGATGGCGGTGATCCTGCACGACCTGGTCGGCCTGCTGCACGCCTGCATGGCGATCTACTACGCCTATATCGACCGGGTGCCGATCTTCATCATCGGCGCGACCGGCCCGATGGACGAGGGGAAGCGCCGGCCGCATATCGACTGGACGCATTCGGCGCTGGTGCAGGGCAACGCCGTCCGCGACTACGTGAAGTGGGACTATCAGCCGACCTCGATCGAGGGCGTGCCGGAGAGTTTTGCGCGCGCGTACTCGATCATGACCACCGAGCCGCAGGGCCCGGTCTACATGTGCTACGACGCCGCGCTGCAGGAAGCGCCGCTTGCCGGCGAGGTGGCGCTGCCGCCGGAGAGCGCCGCCGCGACGCCGGCGCCGATGGCGCCGGACCCTCGCGCGATCGCGGCGATCGCGGACAAGCTCGTCGCGGCGGAGCATCCGATGCTGCTCGCCGAATATGCGGGACGGCGCGCCGGCGGCTTCGAGAGCATCGTCGAGCTCGCCGAGGCGACCGGCGCGGCGGTGTGGGACGTCAATAACGCGCTCAACTTCCCCAACAAGCACCCGCTCTGCCTGAGCATGGACAAGGAGAGCCTGCGGCGCACCGACCTCGTCGTCGGCCTCGACGTCAAGGACTGGGAGAAGCAGCTCACCGAGCTCGACAACGCCCGGCGCACGCGCGCGCCGCTCACGCCGCCGGGGTGCGATTTCGTCGAGATCGGCTTCGGCGAGATCAACATCAGCAAATGGGCCTTCGACTATTGCCGCCTGCAGTCCTGCTCGGTGCGAGCACTGGGCGACACCGCGCTCGGGATCCCGGCGCTCACCCGCGCCTGCCGGGAACGGATCGCGGGCGATGCCGGGCTCGCCCGCCGCATCGCCGAGCGCAAGGCCGCGATCGGGAAGCGCCACGACGCGGTGTGGCAAAAATGGCAGGAGGAGGCGCGCGCGAACTGGGACGCCTCGCCGATCACGTTTGCGCGCCTCGCGCTCGAAGTCTGGGAGGTGATCAAGCACGAGGACTGGGTGCTCGCCGCCAACAATCTCAAACAGCAGGTGCGCAAGCTGTGGGACTTCGACAAGCCCTACCGGCATCCCGGCGTCGAGCTCGGCACCTCGACCCAGATCGGCATTTCGCTCGGGGTGGCGCTCGCCCACAAGGGCAAGGGACGCGTGGTGGTCGACATCCAGCCCGACGGCGACCTGATGTTCGACGCCGGCGCGCTCTGGATCGCGGCCAAATACCAGATCCCGATGCTGGTCGTGATGCACAACAACCGCGCCTATTACAACGATTGGGAGCACCAGATCCGCATGGCGAGGCTGCGCGGCACCGACGAGGCCAAGGCCCATATCGGCATGGACCTGTTCGGGCCAGAGCCCGACTTCGCCGCGCTCGCCCGCGCCATGGGCTGCTGGGGCGAAGGGCCGATCGACAAGCCACAGGACATCCGCGGCGCGCTCAAGCGCGCGCTCGCCGAGGTGAAGAAGGGCCGGCTCGCGCTCATCGACACCATCACGCAGCACCGGTGATTCGTGTCGCGTTGATGAGATCGTGTCCCGGGCGAGTGTAGCGAGCGCTCTTGCGCGCGAGCCCTCGGGTCCGCGTTTCGCGCGGCCCGAGGGTAAACTCCACGAGACACCGATCTCGGGTTTACCCGAGATCGGCACTTAAATCGCCACTTAAAGTGTGCGCAGGTCGGGTAAACCGACCTGCGTGGACCCAGCGCAAGACTCGCGAAGCGCATCATTGGACTCGCGCCGCACGCCGGGACGCGCCGTGTCGCCCTGGGTCCCGGCTCTCGCGCGCACGCAAGTCGGGTTTACCCGACTTGCGCACTTTGACTGGCCGATCTCGGTTAAAGCCGAGATCGGCTGCGCGCTCGGCCGGGACACGAGAGGTTACGCTGGCTCTAGGCCTTTCGGCGCGAGCAACGGCCGCGACTCGGCGACCAGGAACCTGAGGAGCGCCGCGGCGGCGTCGGGCTCCTTCGCCGAGGCGAGGACGCCGGCCGAGAAGGTCGTGATCTTCTGCAAGGGGTCCGGCAGCGGCCCGACGATCTCGACGCCCGCGACCGGCAGCAGCTCGCTGATCTGCTGGATGCCGAGCTCGGCATCGCCGCGCGCGACCAGATCGCCGACCGGCGTGCCGGGATCCGGCAGCACGATCTTTGCCTTCATCGCCTCGGCGATGCCGAGCCGCTCGAGCACGGTCGGAAAATAGATGCCGCTCATTCCGGCCTTGGAATGGGCGACCGACTTCGCCGCCAGCAGCGCGCGCTTGAGCGCCTCGGGCGAGCCGATGTCGGGCTTAGCGGCGCCCCGGCGGACCGCGACCCCGATGCCGGAGCGGGCGAGATCGACGCGGCCGCCGGCCGCGACCTTGCCGCGCCCGATCAGGGCGTCGATCGCCTCGGCGGTGAGGATCGCGAGATCGGCGGCGGCGCCGGCGTTTAGCTCCTGCAGGAGCCCGTTGGTCGCGCCCCAGGCGACGTCGACCTTGCCGGCGCTCGCGCGCTCGAAGGCGGGCACGAGCTCGCGCAGCACCGATTTCACGCCGTTGGTGCAGAAAACCTTCATCGCAGCGGTCTCCAGTCACTCGGTCTCGATCAGCACGCGGCCGTTCTCGACGATGGTCTTGTAGGTCTTGATCGGCACCATGCAGGGCGGCGCCACCACCTCGCCGGTCTTGATGTTGAACTGGCCGTTGTGGAAGTTGCACTCGATCACGTCGCCCTCGACGAAGCCTTCCGAAAGCGAGCCGGGGCCGTGAGTGCAGGAATCGTCGGTGACGTAGAACTCGCCGTCGAGGTTGAAGACCGCGAGCGTGAGCCCTTTGGTCTCGACCTTGAGCGCGCTGCCGGGCGCGACGTCAGCAGTGCCGCAGAGGTCGATGCGGGCAGCGGGCATGCGGAAACTCCTCGTTGACGACGGACCGGCCAAGATGCGACTTCTATTTCAGGAAATGCGGCTTCGATTGCAATAGGGCCGAGGAGGACATGGAAACCGAAAGCGCACGCATGAGCTCGGCCGCCGAGGCGAGGTTCCGGGTCGATTATCCCAACTCCAAGCCGCGCGTGGTCAAGGTGGTCGCGCTCGATGCGGCGAGCGAGCGGGTGGTCAAGCGGGCGGCGGGGCGGCCCTGGCAGGGCGCGGCCTTCTTCACCTCGCTCACGTTCGACGGCGCCCCGCGCGGCGGCGAGGGCTGGTCGATCAAGGCCTGGCTCGGCGATCTCGCCGGCCGCACCAAGGCGCTGGTCGAGGAGGTCCAATCCGCCGACCTCGTGGTGATGGTCTCAAGCGCCGGCACCTGCGCGCAGGCCGCCGCGGTGATCGGCGAGGCCTGCGCGGTGCGCAAGATCATGACCATGGCGCTGATCATCGGCAGCGAGCAGCGCTCGAACGAGGAGCTGTCGAAGACACTGGCGAGCCTGCGGCCGCATGCGTCGATGATCGTGGTCGCCAGCGGCGACGAATATATCGAGGAGATGCTGGCGGCGCTGCGGGCGTAGCCCCCCTCGCAGGGCAGGCAAAGGCCTCGATGAGCAGCGGGCGGAGGATCGTGGTGGTCGGCGGCGGGCCGGCCGGGGTGGCGGCGGCGCTGGCGGCGAGGCAGCAGGACGCGGCCGCGCAGGTGACCTTGCTCAACGACGAGCAGGTCGAGCCCTACGAGAAACCGCCGCTGTCGAAGGCCGTGCTGACCGGGAAGGCGATGGCGCACGACGCGCCGATCGCCGGCCCGCGAGGCATCGCCGGCGGCGGCGTGACGCCGCGGCTCGGAACGCGCGTCACCGCGATCGACCGTGCCGCCCGCGAGGTCGCAACCGAGGCCGGCGAGCGCATCGGCTACGACGCGCTGGTGCTCGCCACCGGCTCGGTCAATCGGGTGCTGCCGATGTTTCCGGCCGGCCGGGCCGGCATCCACTATCTGCGCACCGAAGCGGAGGCGCGCGCGCTCAAGGCGCAGCTCGATCGCAGCCGGTCGCTGCTCGTCGTCGGCGGCGGGCTGATCGGGCTCGAGGTCGCGGCCTCGGCGGCCGAGCTCGGGGTCGCGACTTCCGTCATCGAGATCGCGCCGCGCATCCTCGCGCGCGTCTGCGACGAGGAGACCTCCGCGCTCGTCCACGCGCGCCACCGCGCACGCGGCGTCGACATCCGCACCGGCGTCGCCGCCGCGGCGCTCGCGACGCCGCCGGACGGCCGCCTCGCGGTCGAGCTCAATACCGGCGAGATGATCGCCGCCGATCTCGTCGTGGTCGGCATCGGGGCCGCGCCCGACGATCGGCTGGCGCGGGCGGCGGGCCTCGCCACCGAGGGCGGCATCATCGTCGACGACCGCGGCCGCACGTCCGATCCGGCGATCCTCGCCGCCGGCGACTGCACCCGCTTTCCCGGCCCGCGCGGGCCGGTGCGGCTCGAGAACTGGCGCCATGCCCAGGAGCACGGCGCCGTCGTCGGCCGCAACGCCGCCGGCGGCGACGCCGCCTACAACGTCGCGCCCTCGTTCTGGACGGAGCAGTTCGACATGTACATCCAGGGCGTGGGCTGGCCGGTCGCGGCGCCGAGCGCGCGCGTGCGGCGGCCGCTCGCGGCCGGCGCGACGCTGCTGTTCGAGCTCGACGGCGCGCAGCTCGCTTACGCGGTGGGCATCAACGCGCAGCGCGACATCGCCGTCGCGCGGCGGCTGATCGAGCGGCGCGTGCCGGTCGACGCAGCCGCGCTTGCCGACGCGAGCAAGCCGCTCGCGCAGATGCTGAAGGCGAAGGTCTAACCCGACGTCAGAGATCAGATGTCAGAAATCGGATGGCCCGAGACTTGCCCCTCTGACGTCTGATCTCTGACGTCTGACATCCGGTCACGACAAATCCATCGCCGAGACGCCGCCGTCGACGAACAGATTGGCGCCGTAGACGAACGAGGAATCCTCGCTCGCCAGGAACAGCACCGCCTTGGCGGCCTCCGCCGGCTGTCCGGGACGCTTGACCATGTTCGGCACCGGCCGCGCGGGATCGAACTCGTCCCTGCCGACCGGCGAGCCGATCTTGTTCGGCACGATCGCATTGACGCGGATGTTGTGCGGCGCGAGCTGCGCCGCCATCGCCCGGGTCAGGTTGGCGACGCCGCCCTTGGCGGCGGAATAGGCGACGGCGCGGCTCCTTCCCATGAAGCCCGAGGTCGAGCCGATATTGACGATCCGCCCGCCGGTCGCTTGCGCCGCCATCTGCCGGCCGACGTGCTGGCCCATCAGGAACTGGCTCTTGAGCGTCACCGCCAGCACGCGATCCCACTCCTCCTCGGTGATGTCGAAGATGTGCTTGTTGTCCGAGATCGCGACGTTGTTGACGAGGACGTCGATGCGGCCGTAGCGAGCGATCACCGCCTGGACAAGGGCGGCGACCTCGCCGCCCTTGGAGACGTCGGCGACGAACAATTCGGCTTCGCCGCCTTTGGCCTTGATCGCGCCGGCGACGCGCGCGCCGCGCGGCTCATCGAGATCGACGACCGCGACCTTGGCGCCTTCGGCCGCGAACAGCCTGGCGATCTCCTCGCCGATATTGCGCCCGGCGCCGGTCACGATCGCCACCTGATCCTTGAGCTTCATCGCCCGCCTCCCGGTGCTGGCCCGGTGTCATTACATTCACCCCTCGGGCGCGGCAACCTGGGCGGTCTCGCGGGCTCGGTGCGAACATGGTAGGAGAAATGCTCGGACAATGGATTTCGCCATGACCGCGCCGCTCAAGACCGTCGAAGGCTCCGACATTGCCGGCCTGATGCAGGCGATCGGCCGCCGCGCCAGGGACGCCGCCCGGGCGCTCGCGCTCGCGCCAACCGCGCAGAAGGACGCCGCGCTCGCAGGGACGGCCGCCGCGATCCGCGCCCGCAAGGACGACATTCTCGCGGCCAATGCGCAGGATCTGGCGGACGCCAACGCGTCCGGCAGCAGCGCCGCCTTCCTCGACCGGCTCGCCCTCGACGACCAGCGCGTCGCCACCATGGCGGCAGGGCTCGACGTCGTGCGCGCCCTGCCCGACCCGGTCGGCGCGGTGAGCGAGCGCTGGACGCGGCCGAACGGCATGACCATCGAGCGCGTACGCGTGCCGCTCGGCGTCGTCGGCATCATCTACGAGAGCCGCCCCAACGTCACCGCCGACGCGGCAGCGCTGTGCCTCAAGGCCGGCAATGCGGCGATCCTGCGCGGCGGCTCGGAGAGCCACCGCTCGAGCCGCGCCATCCATGCCGCGCTGATCGAGGGGCTGCGCGCGGCGGCGCTGCCCGAAGCCGCGATCGAGCTCGTCCCGACCCGCGAGCGCGCCGCGGTCGGGCTGATGCTCGCGGGCCTCGGCGGCATGATCGACGTGATTGTCCCGCGCGGCGGCAAGAGCCTGGTCGCGCGCGTCGAGGCGGAGGCGCGGGTTCCCGTGTTCGCCCATCTCGAGGGCATTTGCCATGTCTATGTCGACCGGGCGGCGAAGCTCGACATGGCGAAGTCGATCCTGCTCAACGCCAAGCTGCGCCGCACCGGAGTGTGCGGCGCCGCTGAGACACTGCTGGTCGATCGCGCGATCGCGCCGACGCACCTCAAGCCGCTCGTCGCCATGCTGCTCGACGCCGGCTGCGAGGTGCGCGGCGACGAGGCGACCCGCGCCGTCGACGCGCGCGTCAAGGCAGCGAGCGAAGCGGACTGGTCGACGGAATATCTCGACGCCATTATTTCCGCCAAGGTGGTCGACGGCGTCGACGCCGCGATCGCGCATATCGAGCGCTACGGCTCGCACCACACCGACTCGATCGTGACCGAGGCCCCCGCGGCGGCGGAGAAATTCCTGCGCGAGGTCGATTCCGCGATCGTCCTGCACAACGCCTCGACCCAGTTCGCCGACGGCGGCGAATTCGGCTTCGGTGCCGAGATCGGCATCGCCACCGGCCGCTTCCACGCCCGCGGCCCGGTCGGGGTCGAGCAGCTCACCAGCTTCAAGTATCGCGTGCACGGCTCGGGGCAGATCAGACCGTGAAAACCCGTCCGTCGTCCCGGCCGCGGGTCCCCGCTCGCGCGGGCACGGCGACCCACGGCTAGCGGAACGCGCGATGCCCATTCCCCGCGTCCGCCTGCCGCCGCACGCCCCGGGGATGCGGATCGGCCTGTTCGGCGGCACGTTCGATCCGTCCCATGGAGCCCATCTCGGCGCCAGCCTGCTGGCCATGAAGCGGCTCGAGCTCGACCGAGTCTGGTGGCTGGTGACGCCGGGCAACCCGCTCAAGGACACGCGCGGGCTCGCCCCGCTCGAGCAGCGCATCGTCGCCGCCAAGCGGCTCGCACGCCATCCGCGCATCGACGTGAGCGGCCTCGAGGCCGAGATCGGCACCTACTATACCTTCGGGACCATCGCCTATCTGCGCCGGCACTGCCCGGGCGTACGCTTCGTCTGGATCATGGGCGCCGACAATCTGCGCAGCTTCCACAAATGGCAGCGCTGGCGCGGCATCGCCGCCGCGGTGCCGATCGCAGTGGTCGACCGCCTCGGCCCCAGCCTCTACGCCAGCGCCAGCGCCGCCGGGCAGGCGCTGGCGCGCGCCCGTATCGGCGAGGCCGACGCCAAGTCGCTGTCCGACCGCAAGCCGCCGGTCTGGGTTTACCTCCACGGCCTCAAATCGCCGCTCTCGTCGACCGCGCTTCGCGCCGCGCGTCACAAAACCGATGCCAAAGAGCCACAGTATGGGGATTGCGGAACGGCCGCCGGTTGAAACCATTAACGGGGCGTGCCTATCTTAGGTCTGCCCCGTTTCGCGCGGGGCGGCGATGCAGCGAAAGGAAAGGAACCTGCCAACCCCTGCATTCTCTCGTGCCGGCGCCCACCGCGCCGCCGAGCCCATCTCCAAGGTGCGCCCTGACGCCCAGGAGATTCTTCGCCTGGTCCTCGCCCGCCTCGACGACATGAAGGCCGAGGACACCGTCACCATCGATCTCATCGGCAAATCCACGATCGCCGACGCCATGGTCGTAACCTCCGGCCGCTCCAACCGGCATGTCGGCTCGGTCGCGGATCGCGTGCTGGACGACCTCGCCAGGGCCGGGGTGCCGGGCCTCAAGGTCGAGGGCATGCCCCATTGCGACTGGGTGCTGATCGACGCCGGCGACGTGATCGTCCATGTCTTCCGGCCCGAGGTCCGCGCCTTCTACAATCTCGAGAAGATGTGGACTCCGGTCGAGCCGCACGGACGGCGGACGAGCCAGTAATGGCGGCTTGAGCCGGCCCGAGGTCCGCGCCTATCGTAGCGGCCGATGCGTGTCGTGGTGGTCGCCGTCGGCCGGTTGACGCAGGGTCCGGAGCGCGAGCTGGCGGAGCGCTATCGCAAGCGCGCGGCCGACGCCGGTCGCAGCGCCGGCCTGCAGGCAGTGGAGATCGTCGAGATCCGGGAGAGCCGCGCCGGTGACGCCGCCCGTCGCATGCGCGAGGAATCGATCGCGATCGCCAATATCATCCCCGACGGGGCCGTCACGGTCGTCCTCGACGAGCGCGGCGAGAGCATGGGCAGCGCCGCCTTCGCAGAACGGCTGCAAAGCTGGCGCCGGCAGGGCCGGCCCGCGGTCGTCTTCGTCATCGGCGCCGCCGACGGGCTCTCCCCCAGCCTGCATGAAAAAGCCAATCTCGCCATGGCCTTCGGGGCGGCGACCTGGCCGCATCAACTGGCTCGGGTGATGCTGCTGGAGCAGCTTTATCGCGCCGTCACCATCGCCGCCGGGCATCCCTACCATCGGGCGTGATCGCGCCCGACTGGACGGCTTCAGTCTTAATCCGGTACCAATCGTGGTACTTATGGCGGCCCTGGAACCGTTCTTGCATGGGCGGAATTGATGCAGGTCGTGTTGCCCTCGCCCGCCATCCTCCGCATGACCCTGGCGGTGCTCGCGGCTCTGTCGCTCGCGCCCGTCGCCGCCTCGGCCCAGACCCCGCCGGCCGCGGCGGAGCCCTCCGCCCAACCGCCGGCCAAGCTCGACGCGCTCAAGGAGCACGAGAAGAAGCTCGAGGCGCTGCGCGCCGAGCAGCGCCGGACGCTCGAGAACGAGGCTCGGCTCAAGCGCGAGATCGAATCGATCGGCGACGACCGCCGCAAGTTCAATCAGCAGCTCATCGAAAGCGCCGCCCGCGTCACTGGCGTCGAGGAACGAATCGCCCAGGGGCAGGAGCGCCTGCGGCCGCTCGACGACCGGGAGCAGGCGCTGCGGGCATCGCTCGAGCAGCGCCGCGGCGTCATCGCCGAGGTGCTGGCGGCGTTGCAGCGCATCGGCCGGCAGACGCCGCCCGGCCTGATGATCCGGGCCGAGGACGCCCTGCAATCGGTGCGCTCGGCGATGCTGCTGGGCGCGCTGCTGCCGGAAATGCGGATGCAGGCCGAGGCGCTCGCCGCCGACCTCGCCGAGCTCGTCGGCCTGCGCAAGCAGATCGCCGACGAGCGCGACCGGCTCGCCCGCGACCTCCTGGTGCTCGCGGACGAGCGTCAGCGCCTGTCGCTGATGATCGACGAACGCCAGAAGCGCCAGGCCGAGGCGGAGCAGGCCCTCGGCGAGGAGCGCCGGCGGGCGGCAGAGCTCGCACGCCAGGCTGAGAACCTCAATCAACTTATCGTCAAGCTCGAGCAGGGCCTCGACAGCGCCGCGCGGACGGCGCGGCGCTCGGGGGACGAGCGCAAGGCGGATGGCCGGCCGGACCTCGCGGCGCTCAAGGATCCGGGGCGGCTGAGCCCCGCGATCGCCTTCGCGTCGGCCAAGGGCATGCTGCCGCTACCGGTGAATGGGGTCCGAATCAGGGAATTCGGCGCCCCAGACGGCCTCGGAGGGACCGAAAAAGGCCTATCGATCGCCGCCCGCCCCGGCGGGCAGATCACCGCCCCTTGTGACGGATGGGTCGTCTATGCCGGACCCTTCCGCAATTATGGCCAACTCTTGATCCTTAATGCCGGCGGCGGATATCATGTGCTGCTCGCCGGGATGGAACGGATATCCGTCGACTTGGGGCAGTTCGTGGTGACGGGCGAGCCCGTTGCAGTGATGGGCGGCGGAGCCCAAGCAGCTGCGGCCATAGCGGGCGGCACCAGCCAACCCGTGCTATACGTCGAGTTTCGCAAAGACGGGGTTCCCGTCGATCCAGGCCCATGGTGGGCCGCAAACGAAGGCCAGAAGGTTCGCGGATGATGCGCAAGACTTCCCTGATTCTACTCGGTGCGGCGGCAGGCGTTGCCGTGACGCTGATCACGACCCAGCCACGCATCGTGTTCGACGGCGCGCGCGCACAAGCCGCGGCCGCCGACACCTATCGGCAGCTCAGCCTGTTCGGCGACGTGTTCGAACGGGTGCGCGCCGATTACGTCGAAAAGCCCGATGACGGCAAGCTGATCGAATCGGCGATCAACGGCATGTTGGCCGGGCTCGACCCGCATTCGAGCTACATGGACGCCAAGAGCTTCCGCGACATGCAGGTGCAGACCCGCGGCGAGTTCGGCGGCCTCGGCATCGAGGTCACCATGGAGGACGGCCTGATCAAGGTGGTGGCGCCGATCGACGATACCCCGGCTGCCAAGGCCGGCATCATGGCCAACGACATCATCACCCATCTCGACGACGAGCCGGTGCAGGGGCTCACCCTCAACCAGGCGGTCGAGAAGATGCGCGGCCCCGAGAACACCAAGATCAAGCTCAAGATCATGCGCAAGGGCCAGGACAAGCCGGTCGAGGTCGCGATCACCCGCGAGCGCATCAAGGTGCGCTCGGTGCGTTCTCGGCTCGAAGGCGACGACGTCGGCTATGTCCGCGTCACCCAGTTCAACGAGCAGACCACCGAAGGGCTGAAGAAGGCGATCAGCGACCTCGCCAGCCAGGCCGGCGACAAGCTCAAGGGCTACGTCATCGATCTGCGCAACAATCCGGGCGGGCTGCTCGACCAGGCGATCTCGGTTTCCGATGCGTTCCTGGAGAAGGGCGAGATCGTCTCGACGCGCGGCCGCAATGCCGAGGAAACCCAGCGGTTCAACGCGCGCGCCGGCGATCTCACCAAGGGCAAGCCGATCATCGTGCTGATCAACGGCGGCTCGGCGTCGGCCTCCGAGATCGTGGCGGGCGCGCTGCAGGATCACCGCCGCGCCACCGTCATCGGCACGCGCTCGTTCGGCAAGGGCTCGGTGCAGACCATCATCCCGCTCGGCTCGGGGAACGGCGCGCTGCGGCTGACCACGGCGCGCTACTTCACGCCGTCCGGGCGCTCGATCCAGGCCAAGGGCATCTCGCCCGATATCGAGGTGCTGCAAGAGGTGCCGGAGGAGCTCAAGGCGCGCACCGACACGCGCGGCGAGGCTTCGCTGCGCGGCCACCTCAAGGCGGAGGGTGACGAGCAGACCGGCTCGCAATCCTACATCCCGCCGGATCCGAAGGACGACAAGGCGCTGCACACCGCGCTCGATCTCACCCGCGGCATCATCAAGAATTCGGCCTATCCGCCGAACCCGAAGACTGCCGTGCCGAACTAGGATCGCGCATTCGCCGAGCGAACGACGGGGCGGCCTGCGGGCCGCCTCGATGCTTTTTCGGCCAAGTGCGTTCGAGCGCCGGGCAGCCCGGTTCGGTAAACGAATGGTTAACGAATCTAGGTGCTAGTCTTTTCCCATGATTCGCGAGGGCTGCGGCCGTGGCGGCGGATGATCTCAGCGCTCCCCTGGGTCAGGACCAGCGGCCGAAGCAGCGGCGCGCGCTCCCCCTCGCCGTCCCGCGCGCGGTCGCGGCCGCGCTCGGTCTGTTCGTCGTCGTCCTCGCCGGATGGGCGATGGTGGCGGACGACCCGTTCGGCGGCGAGCCTTGGGCGGTGGTGCCCGCCGACCTCGCCGCGAGCACGCCCGACAAGACGACACCCGACAAGACGACGCCCAACGCGAGCGCCCCCGCCCCGGCCGCCGCGAGCGAGCGCGCCACCCGTGCCGACGGCGGTCGGGCGGAGACCCCGGCCGCGCCCGCCGGCAAGACCGTCACCATCATCGACGGCACCAGCGGCAAGCGCCAGGAGATCCTGATCCCGCCGCCGGCGGACGACCGTTCGGGCGGCGACGCCGATCCGCGGCTCACCGAAGCCTCACCCTATGGTCCGCTTCCCAGGGTCGCGCCCGACGGCGCGCGCGCCGCGCAAGCCTATGCCCGCCCGGTGAAGGCCGTTGCCGGCAAGGCCAAGGCGCCGCGGATCGCGATCGTGGTCGGCGGCCTCGGCATCGGTGCGACGACCACCAGGGACGCGCTCGGCAAGCTGCCGGGAGCGGTCACCCTCGCGCTCGCGCCCTATGGCAACGACCTCGTCGGGCTCGCCGCCCGCGCGCGCGGCGACGGGCACGAGGTGCTGTTGCAGGTGCCGATGGAGCCGTTCGACTATCCCGACAATGATCCAGGCCCGCACACGCTGCTGACCTCGCTCGACAGCGGCCAGAACGTCGACCGCCTGCACTGGCTGATGAGCCGCTTCCAGGGCTATGTCGGCATCGTCAATTCCATGGGCGCCCGCTTCACCGCCGCCGAGCCCGCGCTCGCGCCGGTGCTGCGCGAGGCTGGCAAGCGCGGCCTCATCTACCTCGACGACGGCTCCTCGCCGCGCAGCCTCGCTCCCCAGATCGCCGGCGCCAACAATCTCGCCTTCGCCAAGGTCGACCTGATCGTCGACGCGCTGCCGACGGCGGCCGACGTCGAGCGGGCGCTCGGCCGCCTCGAGACCATGGCGCGCGAGCGCGGCGTCGCGATCGGGATCGCCGGCGCGCTCCCGGTCTCGATCGAGCGCATCGCCAAATGGGCGAAAGCGGCGGAGGGGCGCGGCCTGCTGCTGGTACCGATCAGCGCGGTGGCGAGGCCGACCACCGAGGACAGACGGCAGACGACGGAGAATACCCGGTAGTGCCGGGTCTTGGACGGACGAATCCCGTCGCCTCGCAGCTCCAATCGGCGCTGTCCCTGTGTCCAAACCATACCGATATCGGCGCTGCACCTCGGGCGCGGCCGCCGGCAGCCATCGTATGGTCTCGGGGCCGATCAGGCGGCCCTTGGCCGCACGTCGCGCTCGATCGCCACGCCGCTTTCCAGCCGCGTCTTGGTGAGGTCGTGCATCGCCTGCAGGTTCATCCAGAATTCGGCGCTCGTGCGGAAGAAGCGGGCAAGCCGCAACGCCGTGTCTGCCGTCACCGACCGCTCGCCCTTGACGATGGCGCCGATGCGCGTGGCCGAGACGCGCAAGGCGAGCGCGAGCGCGTTGACCGACATCCCGAGCGGCTTGAGGAACTCTTCGCTGAGCACCTCGCCGGGATGGGTGGTCACGCGATTGGGGGTTCCCAGCCCCTTAGTGGTAGTCGACGATTTCGACATTGGCCGGACCCTCCGCGGTCCACGTGAAGCAGATGCGCCATTGATCGTTGACGCGGACCGAGTACTGCCCTCGTCGGTCTCCCGCGAGCGCTTCGAGCCGGTTCGCCGGCAGTGCGCGCAAGTCATTGAGGTCGCGGGCGGCATGGAGCATGTCGAGCTTTCGCAGCGCCTGTTTCTCGATCCCGCTGAACCGTTTCACGAAAGCGCCCGTCCATAGGCGCTCGGCCGCGCGATCGCGAAACGACCTGATCATGTTATCGGCATTATATGCCGCTGTCCGTGAAACGTCAAGCGTACAACGCTCGGCGGGATGTCCGGGGCGTCAGCGATCATGCGACCATGACGTCATCGGTACGGTTCGACATCGAAAAAACATGGTCTATGTTCGGTGATCCGTGGTCCCGTCGTCAGTCGTCCGAGCGCATGGTCCCCTTCGAATCGCTGCCGCACCGTTCCTGTGCCGGGCTCGCCGTGTTCAACCGTGCGGGCCTCGTCTTCATCGGCCGCCGCATCGACGGCCCCGAGCACGTCGATGCCGCGCATGCCTGGCAGATGCCGCAAGGCGGCATCGACCCCGGCGAGGACCCCTGGCCGGCGGCGCTGCGCGAGCTCCGCGAGGAAACCAATATCCGGTCGGTCGAGAAGCTCGGCGAGATCGCCGACTGGCTCGACTACGACATCCCGCGCGCGCTCGTGGGCCGGGCATGGGCCGGCAAATACCGCGGGCAGCGGCAGAAATGGTACGCGCTGCGCTTCACCGGCGACGAGCGCGAGATCGACATCGCGCATCCCTCGGGCGGCCACGAACCGGAATTCGAAGAATGGCGCTGGGAGCGGCTCGAGAAGCTCCCCGATCTCATCGTGCCGTTCAAGCGGCCGGTCTACGAGCGGGTGGCGCAGGAGTTCGCGAAGTTCGCGAAAGCTTGAGCTGCCGCGGGGTGGGCAAGGGCGCGAGCCAGGAACCCGCCTCGAACTGCACCCCGTTCGCGCCGCCACCGCCGAGCCGCCATGCCGCCCAGCAGCCATGGTGGGTCGCGTCGCGAGAAATCGCGGCGCCAGCAGATCGGTCCCATCAGGCGACTTGACCCTACTGCCGCAGCACCTCCTGCAGCGACTTCAATTGCTGCAGGCGACGAGCGAGCTTGTCGCGCTGCCAGGCATCGGTGGCGTCGGCGACGTCCTCCTCGGTGTCCTTGATCTCGCCGGCGAGCACGGCGCGGTCGAACTCGTCGACCGGCACCGCCATGTCGGCGAGCACGGTCAGCCCGGCCGGGCCGACCTCGGCGAAGCCGCCGTTGACCACGACCCGCAGCGCCCCGCCCTCGCCGTGGATCACGAGGATGCCCGGCCGCAGCGTGGTGACGAGCGGCGCGTGGCCCGCGAGCACGCCGAGATCACCTTCGGTGCCCGGCATGTCGACCTGATTGACCTCGCCGGAGAACAGGAGCTTTTCCGGCGAGACCAGATCGAAGTGGAAGATGGCCATGGGTAATTTCCGTTCTCTCGGTCGTTTCGCAGCACGCTCGCACGACGGCGGACGGACGACAGACGACGGATTAGAGTATTCGTCCTCTGTCGTCCGTCTTCTGTCGTCCGATTAGTTAAGCCGCTTCCGCCGCCAGTCGCTTGCCCTTCTCCACCGCCTGCTCGATGGTGCCGACCATGTAGAAAGCCGCCTCCGGCAGCTGGTCGTACTTGCCTTCGCACAGCCCCTTGAAGCCGCGGATGGTGTCGGCGAGCTCGACGAACACCCCGGGCGACCCCGTGAACACCTCGGCGACGTGGAACGGCTGCGACAGGAACCGCTCGATCTTGCGCGCCCGCGCGACCGTGAGCTTGTCCTCCTCGGAAAGCTCGTCCATGCCGAGGATCGCGATGATGTCCTGCAGCGTCTTGTAGCGCTGCAGGATCTGCTGCACCTGGCGGGCGACCTGGTAGTGCTCCTGGCCGACGATCAGCGGCGAGAGCATGCGCGAGGTCGAATCGAGCGGGTCGACCGCCGGATAGATGCCCTTCTCCGCGATCGAGCGCGACAGCACGGTGGTCGCGTCGAGATGGGCGAACGAGGTCGCCGGCGCCGGATCGGTGAGGTCGTCGGCCGGCACGTAGATCGCCTGCACCGAGGTGACCGAGCCCTTGGTGGTGGTGGTGATGCGCTCCTGCAGCGCGCCCATGTCGGTCGCCAGCGTCGGCTGGTAGCCGACCGCCGAGGGAATGCGGCCGAGCAGGGCCGACACCTCCGAGCCCGCCTGCGTGAAGCGGAAGATATTGTCCACGAAGAACAGCACGTCCTGGCCCTGGTCGCGGAAATATTCGGCGACCGTCAGGCCGGAGAGGCCAACGCGCGCGCGCGCGCCGGGCGGCTCGTTCATCTGGCCGTAGATCAGGGCGCATTTCGAGCCGGCGGCGGAGCCGTGCTTCTTCGGGTCCTTGTTGACGCCCGATTCGATCATCTCGTGATAGAGGTCGTTGCCCTCGCGCGTGCGCTCGCCGACGCCGGCGAACACGGAATAGCCGCCGTGCGCCTTCGCCACGTTGTTGATCAGCTCCATGATGATGACGGTCTTGCCGACGCCGGCACCGCCGAACAGGCCGATCTTGCCGCCCTTGGCATACGGCGCGAGCAGATCGACCACCTTGATGCCGGTGACGAGAATCTCGGCCTCCGTCGACTGCTCGGTATAGGCCGGCGCATTCTGATGGATGGCCCGTGTCTCCTGGTATGGGACGGGCCCGGCCTCGTCGACCGGATCGCCGACCACATTGATGATGCGACCGAGCGTGCCGTCGCCGACCGGCACCGCGATCGGCCCGCCGGTATCGACGACCTCCTGGCCGCGCACCAAGCCTTCGCTGGTGTCCATCGCCACGGTGCGTACCGTCGATTCGCCGAGGTGCTGGGCGACCTCGAGCACCAGGCGGTTGCCCTGGTTCTTGGTCTCGAGCGCGTTGAGGATCGCCGGAAGCTCCCCGTCGAACTGAACGTCGACGACGGCGCCGATGACCTGGGTGATGCGTCCGACGGGATTGGCCATTCTTAATCCTCGTTACGTGTCAAATTCCGGGCAGATCGAAGGTGCACCTGTTTCGAGCAGTCGCGCCGCGATCTGCGGAATTGCGTTGTCGAGTGCATCCTGCATTCGAATAAGGCACGCTTTGATCTCGCGAATATCCCGCCGAATGACGATCTGGCTTTGTTCAACGGCGTTGTGCTGCCACGTTTCCGCAAGTTGTTCTGGTGTCCAGTTCATCACACCGCCTCCGCTCCGGAGATGATCTCGATCAGCTCCTTGGTGATCATCGCCTGGCGGGTGCGGTTGTAGATCAGCGTCTGCTTGTCGATCATCTCGCCGGCGTTGCGGGTGGCGTTGTCCATCGCGGTCATCTGCGCGCCGTAGAACGAGGCGGCATTTTCGAGCAGCGCGCGGAAGATCTGCACCGAGATGTTGCGCGGCAACAGCTCGGCGAGGATCTCGTCCTCGTTCGGCTCATACTCGTAGACGGCGCCGTTGCCGGCCGCGGCCTCGAACACCGGCGGGATCATCTGCTGCGCGGTCGGCAGCTGCGCGATCACCGACTTGAACCGCGAGAAGAACAGGGTGCAGACGTCGAAGGCGCCCTCCTCGAACAACCGCACGATCTTGTCGCCGATCTCGTCGGCGTGCTGGAAGCCGATGCTGCGCACGCCGCGCAGCTCGACGTGCTCGACGATCTGCCTCTCGAATTGGCGGCGCAGCGGCTCGTAGCCCTTGCGGCCGACGCAGAAGAATTTGATCTCCTTGCCCGCGGCCATCAGCGCATTGGCTTTCTCGCGCGCGAGCCGCACGATCGCCGAGTTGAACGGGCCGCACAGACCGCGTTCGGCGGTGCAGACCACGAGCAGATGCACGCGGTCGCCGCCGGTGCCGCGCAACAGCCGGGGCGCGGATTCGAGCCCCGCCACCGCGGCGGCAATGTTGCCGAGGACCTTGCCCATGCGCTCGGCATAGGGACGCGCCGATTCCGCCACCGCCTGCGCGCGGCGCAGCTTCGAGGCCGCGACCATCTGCATGGCCTTGGTGATCTTCTGCGTCGCCTTGGTGGCGGCGATGCGCACGCGCATGTCCTTGAGGCTGGGCATGTCAGTCGGACGACAGACGACAGAGGACAGATAACGGATGAAACCGAAATTTGCCTTTCGTCATCTGTCGTCTGTCCTCTGTCGTCTGTTTCACGCGAACGTCTTTGCATAGGCGTCGATCGCGCCCTTGAGCTTGCCGGTGGTGGCGTCGTCGAGATCCCTGCTGTCGCGGATGGCGTCGAGAATGGCCGGATGCTGGTTGCGCATCAGCGCGAGCAGGCCTTCCTCGAACGCGCGCACCCGGTCGACCGGGATCGGATCGAGGTAGCCGTTGACGCCGGCATAGATGACGACCACCTGCTCTTCCATCTTGAGCGGCGAGAACTGCGGCTGCTTGAGCAGCTCGGTGAGCCGCGCGCCGCGGTTGAGCAGGCGCTGCGTGGTGGCATCGAGGTCGGAGCCGAACTGGGCGAACGCCGCCATCTCGCGGTATTGCGCGAGCTCTCCCTTGATGCGGCCGGCGACCTTCTTCATTGCCTTGGTCTGCGCCGAGGACCCCACGCGCGATACCGAGAGGCCGACATTCACGGCCGGGCGGATGCCCTGGTAGAACAGGTCGGTCTCCAGGAAGATCTGGCCGTCGGTGATCGAGATGACGTTGGTCGGGATGTAGGCCGACACGTCGTTCGCCTGGGTCTCGACCACCGGCAGCGCAGTGAGCGAGCCCGCCTTGTGGTCGTCGTTCATCTTGGCGGCGCGCTCGAGCAGCCGCGAATGCAGGTAGAAGACGTCGCCAGGATAGGCCTCGCGTCCGGGCGGACGGCGCAACAACAGCGACATCTGCCGATAGGCGACCGCTTGCTTGGAGAGGTCGTCGTAGATGATCACGGCGTGCATGCCGTTGTCGCGGAAATACTCGCCCATCGTGCAGCCGGCGTACGGCGCCAGGAACTGCATCGGGGCGGGATCGGAGGCGGTGGCCGCGACGATGACCGAATAATCGAGCGCGCCGTTCTCCTCCAGCACTTTGCGGAACTGGACCACGGTCGAGCGCTTCTGCCCGACCGCGACATAGATGCAGTATAGCTTGATCCTCTCGTCGTTCGAGGCGTTGAGCGCCTTCTGGTTGAGGATGGTGTCGAGCGCGATCGCGGTCTTGCCGGTCTGGCGGTCGCCGATGATCAGCTCGCGCTGGCCACGGCCGATCGGGATCAGCGCGTCGATCGCCTTCAAGCCCGTGGCCATCGGCTCGTGCACGGACTTGCGCGGGATGATGCCGGGCGCCTTGACGTCGACGCGGCGCCGCTCGCTCGCCTCGATCGGGCCGCCGCCGTCGAGCGGATTGCCGAGCGAGTCGACCACGCGGCCGAGCAGGCCCTTGCCGACCGGCACGTCGACGATGGCGCGGGTGCGCTTGACGGTCTGGCCTTCCTTGATCTCGCGGTCGTTGCCGAAGATCACGATGCCGACATTGTCGACCTCGAGATTGAGCGCCATGCCGCGCACGCCGTTCGCGAACTCGACCATCTCGCCGGCCTGCACGTTGTCGAGCCCGTAGACCCGGGCGATGCCGTCGCCGACCGAGAGCACCTGGCCGACCTCGGAGACCTCGGCCTCCTGTCCGAAATTCTTGATCTGCTCCTTCAGGATTGCCGAGATTTCGGCGGCGCGGATGTCCATCAAGAAACCTCTTTCATCGCATGCTTGATCGCATTGAGCTTGGTGCGCAACGAGCTGTCGACCATGCGGGAGCCGAGCTTGACCACGAGCCCGCCGATGATCGCGGGATCGATCTTCACCTCGACCTGCACGTCCTTCCTGGTCGCCGCCGTGAGCGCGTCCCGGATCGCCGACAGGTGGACGGCGGCGGGCGCTTCCGCGAACGTCACCTCGGCGGTCACCTCGCCCTTGTGCCTCGCCGCCAGCGCCTTGTAGCCCCGCACCATGTCGCGCACGGCGAACAGCCGCCGGTTCGTCGCGACGACATTGAGGAACTTGGCCGCAAGCCCGCCGATGCCGGCCCGCTCGAGCACGGCCGAGAGCGCCCGCGCCTGCTCGTCGGCGGAGAACACCGGGCTCCTGACCAAGCGGGTGAGATCGGCGCTGGCGGCGAGCAGGGCATCGAACCGCTCGAGATCGGCCTTCACTGCGTCGATCGCGTTCGCTTCGAGCGCGAGCTCGAACAGCGCGGTCGCGTAGCGGCCCGCCATGCCGGAAACGATTGCGCCTTCACCTGCCACGTCGGACATCTTTCGGGCAATTCCGCAGGCTCGGCACCGTCGCAGACGGTGGGCGCCAAGCCATTGAAATTCAATGGAACTTGCGTTTTCGTGGCGAGCACCGGCATGCCCTCTGCGGCCACGAAAAGCGCGCGGTTTGCTAACACACCGTCAGCTGCGGTGCAACATGACGAAACGCCGGATGGACGAGCATTTTTTGCGGGCCGCCGTCCGTGGGCTCGGAGCCGGCGCGAGTGCTACACAGGCGCGACCCTCGATCGGCGCTTCGCCAGCTTCCTCGGACCATCCATCGTGCAAAGCACCCCTCCACACGCCACCGCCGATGCCGCGGCCCGCCTCATGCTGGTCGCGCTCAGCCTGGCCTGGGGCCTGACCTGGCCGGCGATGAAGATCGCGCTCAGCGAAATTCCGCCGTTCAGCATGCGCGTGGGCACGTCCGGCCTGGCGACGCTGACCTTGTTCACGATCGCGCTCCTGCAGGGTCGCGAGGTCACGATTCGCAGCGCCGCCACGGGCCGCCACCTCGTCGTCGCCGGTTCGCTCAATGTGGCGTGCTTCACGCTGCTCTCGGCCTTCGCGCAGCTCGCGACCACGACCTCGCGGGTCACGGTGCTCAGCTATTCGATGCCGATCTGGGCGGCGCTGCTCGCGCGCCCCGTGCTCGGCGAGCGGCTCGACACGACGCGTGGCATCTCGCTCCTGCTCTGTGCCGTCGGATTGACGGTGCTGATCTATCCGCTGATCGGATCGAGCGACCTCATCGGTCTTGCGCTTGCGCTCGCCACCGCGGTGAGCTGGGCGGCCGGCACGGTCTACCTGAAATGGGCGCGGATCGCCGCCGATCCGATGGCGATCGCGGCCTGGCAGCTCCTGGTCGCCTTCGTGATCACGGTCGCGGGGCTCATCCTGTTCGAGGGCTCGCTGCACCTGTGGCCGGTTCGTCCCGCCGCCCTATCGGCGCTGGTGTTTTCCGGATTGGTCGGCTCGAGCCTCGCCTATCTCCTGTGGTTCGAGATCGTGCGACGGCTGCCGGCGATGACCGCATCGCTCGGCGTGCTGAGCGTTCCGGTCGTGGGCACCGTCGCCTCGGTGCTGCTGTTGGGGGAGCGGCCGACCGGCACCGATATCGTCGGCTTCGTGCTGATCCTCGCCGCGGCCGCTGGCGTGCTGCTGGCGCCGAATGCGCGGTCGGCCGAAGCCGCCCCGATCGAGCAGTAGTCCGCCGCCGGTCGGGTAGAGCGACGATCGCGTCTTTCCCGGATACTGCCTACATTACAAAAAACTCTGCGGATCGACGTCGACCTCGAGCTTGACGCTGCCCTTGCGCTTGGGAGCGTCCGCGAGCCATTCCCGCAGATAGGCCGGGAGATCGAAGCTGCGCGCCGATTTGACCAGCAGGCGGAAGCGATGCCGGCCGCGCACCACCGCGAGCGGCGCCTCCGCGGGCCCGAGCACGCGCACCTCCTGCGCCCGCGGCGCGGCGGCGGCGAGACGCCGGGCATAGCCTTCCGCCGCCGCTCGCTCGCCGGCCGTGACCAGCAAGCTCGCGAGCCGGCCGAACGGCGGGTAATGGGTCTTCTCCCGCAGCTCGATCTCGCTCCCGTAGAACGCGTCGCGGTCGGTGGCAAGGAGCGCGCGCATCACCGGATGGTCGGGCTGGTGCGTCTGCAGCAAGCCGATGCCGCGGCCCTCCTCGCGCCCGGCGCGGCCGATCACCTGATGCAGCAATTGGAACGTGCGCTCGGCCGCCCGCGGATCGCCGTTGGCCAGCCCGAGGTCGGCATCGACGACGCCGACCAGGTTGAGCTTGGGAAAATGGTGGCCCTTGGCGACCAGCTGGGTGCCGATGATGATGTCGAAGCGGCCTTGGGCGACGTCGTCGAGCTCCTCGCGCAAGCGCTCGACCGATTCGACGAGGTCACTCGACAGCACCAGGATGCGGCTTTCCGGGAACAGCTCCGCCGCCTCCTGCTCGAGGCGCTCGACGCCCGGGCCGACGGCGACGAAGGATTCGGCGGCCTGGCAGTTGGGACATTGCGCCGGCGGCGGCATCGAGAAGCCGCAATGGTGGCAGATGAGCCGGCGCCGGAAGCGGTGGTCGACCAGCCAGGCGTCGCAATTCGGGCAACCCAAGCGAAAGCCGCATCGCCGGCACAGCGTCAGCGGCGCAAAGCCGCGGCGGTTCAGGAACAGCAGCGCCTGCTCGCCGCGCTCGATCGCGGTCTTGATCGCTTGCGCGAGCCGCGGCGCGACGTAGCGCCCGCGCGGCGGGCCCTCCACGCGCAGGTCGATCGGCTCGATTGCGGGAAGATGCTGGCCGCCGAAGCGTTCCGGCAGGTGCAGGCGCGCGTAACGGCCGCGGCGCGCATTCACCTCCGTCTCCACCGAAGGGGTCGCCGAAGCCAGCACGATCGGAATGTCGGCGCCGCGCGCGCGCACCACCGCCATGTCGCGGGCGTGGTAGCGCGCGCCGTCCTCCTGCTTGTAGGCGGGGTCGTGCTCCTCGTCGACCACGATCAATCCGAGGTCGGCATAGGGCAGAAACAGCGCCGAGCGCGCGTCGAGAAATTGCGTGGTCAACGCGATCTCCGGCAACAACACCAGAGCCTGTCGGCCGCGCCGCATGATCTCGGCCACCGCCTCGAAATAGACCTGCGTCTTGCCCGAGCCGGTGACGCCGTCGAGCAACGTGACGCCGTAGCCGCCTTTGGCCGCGGCGTCACGCAACGCGTGCGCGGCGGCGCGTTGCGCCGGGGTGAAGTCGGGCGATGAAAAATCGGCGTCGGGCGCGCGTGCCACCGGCTCGGGCGGCAGCAGCAGGCTTTCCAGCGTCCCTTCGTCGAGGAGGCCGTCGACGACGCCGGGCGAGACCCCCGCCTCCTCCACCACCTCGCTCTTGCCGCGCGCGAGCCCGTCGGCGAGCAGCGTGAGCACCCGGTTGCGCGCCGCGGTCGTCCGCTTCGGCGGCGGCCCCGCGAGGCGCACCCCGACGTGCACGCGCGCAGGTCCGAGATGCTCGCCCATGCGCAACGCCATGCGCAGAACCATGCCGCGCGGCGTGAGCGTATAACCCGCCACCCAGTCCACGAATTGGCGCAGCTCCGGCTTGAGCGGCGGGACGTCGAGCTTGTGCTCGACCTCCTTCATGCGGTTGTCGAGCCGGGGATTGGGATGAAGGTTCTCCGCCCATACCACCGCGGTCGCGGCGCGCGGTCCGAGCGGCACCGACACCACGTCGCCCGGAGCGAGGGCGAGATCCTCCGGCACCCGGTAGGAATAGGCCTCGTCGAGGGCAACCGGAAGGAGGACATCGACGACGCGACGCTGCATACTCGCTCCGACGTGATTCTTTGCGCTTAAGAAAAGGTAAGGAAGCGAGTGCGATTATGCACGCCGAGTCAAGAGCGCGGGATGCAGCCCGCGTGACCGCAAAGCGCGATGCGGGGCGGGCCCGCCACGTCCGAAGGTCTCCGGATTTCGCCATGAGCGCGCCGCGGTCGCGCTCATGGCGTCATCCCGGCTACGAAGGCGCCAGTCGATGCGGAACCTGCCCGAGGTCCACCTCCCGTTCACGGCCGCCGATGTTGCGGGCGAGCTCGCGCGTTGGCTTGCCTATTTGTCGGCGGAGCGGCGGATGTCGCCGAAGACGGTCGAGGCCTATGCGCGCGACGTGCGGCAGTTTCTCGCCTTCCTGTGCGGCCATCTCGGCCGCCGAGTGACGCTCGTGGCGCTGTCGCGGCTCGAACCGGTCGACGTGCGCGCCTTCATGGCGGCGCGGCGAGCCGACGGCATCGCCAGCCGCTCGCTGATGCGTATGCTCGCAGGCGTCCGCTCGTTCGCGCGCTTCCTCGAGCGCAGCGGCCGGGGCAGGATCGGCGCGCTCGCCGCCGTGCGCACGCCGAAGCCGGCGCGGACATTGCCGAAGCCGCTCGCCGTCGCGGCCGCCAAGCGCATCACCGACACCGCCTTGCGCGCCGGCGAGGCGCGCGCGCCCTGGATTCTCGCCCGCGACGCCGCCGTGCTCGCCCTGCTCTACGGCGCGGGCCTGCGCATCTCGGAGGCACTGGCCTTGCAGCGCAAGGACATGCCCAGCGACGCTGTCACCGTCACCGGCAAGGGCAACAAGGCGCGCATGGTGCCGGTACTGGCGCAGGTCGCAAGGCTGGTCGCCGATTACCTCGCACTCTGCCCGCACGAGCTTCCCGCCGACGGCCCACTGTTCATCGGCGCCAGGGGCGGCCCACTCTCCCCGCGCGTCGTCCAGCTCGCGATGGCGGAGCTGCGCGGCGCGCTCGGGCTGCCGGAGACCGCGACGCCGCATGCGTTGCGCCATTCCTTCGCGACCCATCTGCTCGCCCGCGGCGGCGATCTGCGCGCGATCCAGGAGCTGCTCGGCCACGCCTCGCTGTCCACCACGCAGGTCTACACCGCGGTCGATACCGAACGCCTGCTCGAGGTCTATCGCAACGCCCATCCGCGGGCCTGACGACGCCGACCGGCGCGCAAGCCGATGCTTCGCCCTTGCCTTCGCGCTTCGGTTCGGTCAATCGTGACCGGCCGAATGCCAAAGAAGGGGACGACAGATGAGCGGTCCACACGAGCAACTGGAGCACGCCGAGCATGCCGAGCACGCGGCGCATTCGAACAAGAAGATTGCGCTGCTGATTGCCTTCCTGGCGCTGGGACTGGCGTTCTCCGAGACGCTGGGAAAGAGCGCGCAGACCAGCGCGATCACCGACAACATCAAGTCGTCGGATACCTGGGCGTTCTTCCAGGCCAAGACGATTCGCCAGACGACGCTGCGCACCGCCGCCGAAGCCTTGACCGTCACGGCGCCCGCCATGAGCAACGAGGAGATCAAGGCAGCGATCGGCAAGCAGATCGATGTCTGGAAGAAGACGGTCGAGCGCTATGAATCGGAGCCGGAGACGAACGAGGGCCGCAAGCAGCTGATGGCGCGCGCCCAGGCTGCCGAGAAAGAGCGCGATCTTTGGTTGGCGAAATACCACCAATACGAGTTCTCCTCGGCCGCCTACCAGATCGGCATCGTACTGGCATCGTCGTCGGTCATTACCGGGATGATCGCGCTGGCCTATGCGGCCGGTGCGCTCGGAATCGTCGGCATCGCCTTCACCGCCCTCGGCCTGTTCGTCCCGAACGCCATGCACGATGCCATGCATTGGTTCGAGCACCTGTTGTCGGCCGGCGGCGCGCATTGACGCCGTCGATCCCGGCGGCCGGCGAGGCGCGGTCCCGACGCGAGCTTTCGGCCGGCGGATTGGTTTCGCCCCTCGCGCGCCCTGCTTTCGATCGGAATGCCCGATCCCGCGCGTCGGGACGGCTGCGTCACGCGGCCGGCGCCTGCATGCGCCGGCGGATGCGCGCGAGCAGCTTGAGCGTTCGCCCGGCGCGCCGGGGCGCAAACATGCCGAACCAGATTTTGAGCCGGCGCCCGATCGGGTCGGTCAGGGCATGGGCGGCGGCGAGCCAGCCCAGCACGCGATCGTAAAGCCGCCGGAACCAGGGTAGCTGCAAGAGCTTCGGCCGCGTCACGTCGAAGATGAAGGCGGTGATCCCGACGCTCACCACCTTCGCCAGCGCCAGCAGGCCGACGGCCTCGAGCCAATGCCCGTGCGCGAGCGCCCACAGCGCGAAAAACTTGAACGGCAACAGCAGCAGCACCGGCAAGACGAAGATGCCAAGCGTCGCAGCCGCCGGCAGATCCTCGATCCGGATGGCGAATTGCGCCTTCAATCGCTCGAATGGAACGCACGCAACGATCCAAGCCACGATCGGCGCAAGGCGCTCCCACAGCCAAGCCTCGAACAGGAAGACGAGCGCAAGCGGGATGAGGGCGAGGCGGAGCAGGCGACGCATGGTGCTCACTTATGGCGATGACGAGCGTCCGCCCACACCGGGCGAGCGAAAAATTGCCGATAGCAGCGGGCTATCGACAATATCTTGCAGACAGGCCTTTCTTTGCCGGCGGAATCTCGGTAGTATCCTTCCAGGGAGTGGTCGATGGGAGGGGCGCATCTTGAGAAAGATGCCATGCCGCTCTTTAAGTATTTCCTCACCGTCGGCACCATCCTGTTGTCGGGATTGTTCGCATTGAGTGCGTACCTCGAGCCGGTTTCGTCGGATGCGGCGGCACGGGTATCGGTCGCCCCGACCACCGCGTCGCTCGTTTATCTTGCCCCGACGCTCAAGAAATCGAAGTAAATTCATTCATTTGGCGCCCGTTGCCCCGCGCCGGCGGCAACCGGTATCTCGGAGGCCCGTGATGGTCATCCCGCTTGCGCGGCGGGCGCGACCGCAATTGAACGGCCAAGGCCGGGCTTTTCCGTGTTCTCGTCACATATGGATCGCGCGTTTTCCGACCGCTAGCGCCGCCTCCTTGACCGCCTCGGTGAGCGTCGGGTGGGCATGGCAGGTGCGGGCGATGTCCTCGGAGGCGGCGCCGAACTCCATGGCGACCGCCGCCTCCGCGATCATGTTGCCGGCATCGGCGCCGACGATGTGAACGCCGAGCACGCGGTCGGTCTTGGCATCGGCGAGAATCTTCACAAAGCCCTCGGTCTGCAGGTTCGCCTTGGCGCGGCCGTTGGCGGTGAACGGAAACTTGCCGACGTCGTAGCCGATCCCGGCCGCCTTCAACTCCTCCTCGCTTTTCCCGACCGAGGCGATCTCGGGATAGGTGTAGACCACGTTCGGGATCACGTCGTAGTTCACGTGGCCGGCCTGACCGGCAAGGTTTTCCGCGACCGCCACGCCCTCGTCCTGCGCCTTGTGCGCGAGCATCGGTCCCGCGATCACGTCCCCGATGGCGTAGATGCCGGACACGTTGGTGGCGAAGTGCGCATCGACGACGATGCGGCCCTTGCCATCCTTGTTCACGCCGGCGGCTTCCAGGCCGAGCCCTTCCGTAAAAGGCACGCGGCCGACCGCGACCAGCACGACGTCGGCCGCGATCGTCTCGGCAGTCCCGCCGGCGGCCGGCTCGACGATTACCTTCAGCCGGTTGCCGGCGGCGTCGACCGCGGTCACCTTCGACGACAGCTTGAACGCGATGCCCTGCCTCTCGAGCAGGCGTTGGAACTGGCGACACACGTCGTTGTCCATCCCGGGCAGGATGCGGTCCAGGAACTCGACCACGATCACCTCGGATCCGAGCCGCCGCCACACCGAGCCGAGCTCGAGCCCGATCACGCCGGCGCCGACCACCAAGAGCCGCTCCGGCACCTTGTCGAGCACCATCGCCCCGGTCGAGGACACCACGCGCTTCTCGTCGATCTCGATGCCGGTGAGCCGTGCCACGTCCGATCCGGTGGCGATGACGATCGCCTTGCTTTCGAGCATCTCGGTCTTGCCATCGGCCGATTTCACCTCGACCTTGCCGGGCGCGACGACGCGGCCGACGCCTTGAAAGGTGTCGACCTTGTTCTTCCTGAACAGGAAGGCGACGCCCTTGACGTTGCCGTCGACGCCCTCGTCCTTGAACTTCATCATGGCGGCAAGATCGAGCCCACGCTGCCCGACCTTGATGCCCATCCTGGCGAACAGGTGGCCGGCCTCTTCGTAGAGCTCGGAGGCGTGCAGGAGCGCCTTCGACGGGATGCAGCCGACATTGAGGCAGGTGCCGCCGAAGGTCCGGTCCTTCTCGACCACCGCGACCTTCATGCCGAGCTGCGCCGCGCGGATGGCGCAGACGTAGCCGCCGGGACCGGAGCCGATGACGACGAGGTCATAGGGCATGATTACTCGCTTAGGACTGTGCCGCGAAGTTTTGTGCGATCGATATAACCCGGTAGAATTGTGCGATCATCGATGATTGCGGCGGAAAGCTGCTCGATGGTCAGATTTTTCGCACCTGTCAGATCAGCGCCACGCAAAACTGTTCCGCTAAGACGCGCGCCCTCAAAGTCTACATCTCGGAAAATGGCATTCGTAGCGTCCGCGCCGGTTAAGTTCGCCCCACGAAGCGAGGCACCACTGAGGTCAGTCCGCCGGACGAAGGCACCATGGATATCAAGTGGCCGCTGGGCGGCATTAGCTTTGCCCTTTTGCATCACGATTCTCCCAACTTGTCCCGAAGGAGTTTAACGATCTCTTGGATGTCGATGGGTGGCTCTTCGTCACCGTAGTCGATGTGACCAGCCCTCAGATAGGCCTGAAGTAGCTCAAAAATAGGGTCCGACAAATCAGGGAAGTCTTTCGCCACCTCGCGAAGGACATATATTGCCGCCAGCCGAACTTCGAGGTTGGGATCGCGAAGCTGCCCGACAGCTCGATTGAATAATTCGGTGACATGCGCGCGCCGGGCCAATTCCGCTTGAGTATTCGCAGACCGCGCCTGCAATGCAGCCGGAGACAACTGACGCCAAGCCAATATAGCGCCGATAATTGCCGCAAATGCTAAGGCCGCATTGCGCAGAATTTCCGAAAGCGCGACCCAGTTACTCATCTAGGCCCTTGAACAAGGCATAGCTTTACAAATCCACCACCAGCCGCGCCGGATCCTCCAGGATTTCCTTCACCCGCACCAGGAACGTCACCGCCTCGCGCCCGTCGACGACGCGGTGGTCGTAGGAGAGCGCGAGATACATCATCGGCCTCGCCTCGATCTTGCCGGCGACGACCACCGGGCGCTCCTGGATCTTGTGCATGCCGAGGATGCCGGATTGCGGCGCGTTGAGGATCGGCGTCGACATCAGCGAGCCATAGACGCCGCCGTTCGAGATGGTGAAGGTGCCGCCCTGCATTTCCTCGATCCTGAGCGTGGCGTCGCGCGCGCGGCGCCCGAAATCGGCGATCTCCGTCTCGATCTGCGCCAGCGATTTGCGGTCGCAGTCGCGCACGACCGGAACGACCAGGCCTTTCTCGGTGCCGACCGCCACGCCGATGTGATAGTAGTTCTTGTAGACGAGATCGGTGCCGTCGATCTCGGCGTTGACGGCGGGAATCTCCTTGAGCGCCTGCACGCAGGCCTTCACGAAGAAACCCATGAAGCCGAGCTTCACGCCGTGCTTCTTCTCGAACAGGTCCTTGTACTGACGGCGCAGATGCATCACCGCGCCCATGTCGACCTCGTTGAAGGTCGTGAGCATGGCGGCGGTGTTCTGCGCTTCCTTGAGCCGACGCGCGATGGTCTGCCGCAGCCGCGTCATCTTCACGCGCTCTTCGCGGGCGGCGTCGTCGGCGGGCGGCGGCGAGCGCAACTGCACGGACGCGGCCGGCCGGTCGATCGGCGTCGGCGCCGCCGCGGCGCGCTCGATCGCCGCCATCATATCGCCCTTGGTGACGCGGCCGTCCTTGCCGGACCCGGGAACGGTCGACGCGTCCACCCCGGTCTCGGCGGCGAGCTTGCGCACCGAGGGGGCGAGCGGCGTCTTGGCGTCCGGGGGCGGGCGCGGCTCCTCCTGCGCGGCGTTGATCGGCGCGGCGGTCGCGGTCTTCTGGTCCGGCCGGCCGAGCGGAACGGCCTTGTCGGCGACGGCCGCACCGTCCTTGATCTGCCCGAGCAGCGCGCCGACCGCGACCGTCTCGCCGTCCCTGGCGGCAATGTCGGCGAGCACGCCGGCGGCCGGCGCCGGCACCTCGATCGTCACCTTGTCGGTCTCGAGCTCGACCAGCGGCTCGTCGACGGCGACCGCATCGCCCGGCTTCTTGAACCATTTGCCGATGGTGGCCTCGGTCACGGATTCGCCGAGCGTGGGGACGCGGATGTCGGTCATGACGTGGTCTCCGGGTGCGCTGCGTCACCGGCGGCCTGGACGACGGCGGACGGATGATTAATTGCGCCGGCTTGGATCATCGGTCGTCCACTAACCGAGCGCCTCCTCCAACAAAGCCTTGAGCTGCTTGAGATGCCGCGACATCTGGCCGGTCGCCGGCGACGCGGCGGCGGGGCGCCCGGCAAAGATAAACCGCTTGTTCTCGGCGCCGATCTGGTCGAGCACCCAGGCGAGATAGGGCTCGATGAAGGAAAACGCGCCCATGTTGCGCGGCTCCTCCTGGCACCACGCGAACTGCGCGTGGCGGAAGCGCCCGAGCTCGTGCACCAGCGCCTTCAGCGGAACCGGATAGAGTTGCTCGACGCGCAGCAGATAGACGTCGTCGATGCCGCGCTTCTCGCGCTCTTCGTAGAGATCGTAATAGACCTTGCCCGCGCACAGCACCACCCGCCGGATCTTGTCGTCGGCGACGAGCTTGATGCTCTCGTCCGGCAGCATCTGCGCGTCGTCCCAAAGCAGGCGGTGGAACGTCGTGCCCGATCCCATCTCGTCGAGCCGCGACACCGCGCGCTTGTGGCGCAGCAGGCTCTTGGGCGTCATCAGGATCAACGGCTTGCGGATATCGCGCTTCAATTGCCGGCGCAGGATGTGGAAGTAGTTGGCCGGCGTGGTGCAGTTCGCGACCTGCATGTTGTCCTCGGCGCACATCTGCAGATAACGCTCGAGCCTCGCCGAGGAGTGCTCGGGCCCCTGGCCTTCGTAGCCGTGCGGCAGCAGGCAGACGAGGCCCGACATGCGCAGCCACTTGCGCTCGCCCGAGGAGATGAACTGGTCGAGCACCACTTGCGCGCCGTTGGCGAAATCGCCGAATTGCGCCTCCCACAGCGTCAGGGCATTGGGCTCGGCCAGCGTATAACCGTATTCGAAGCCGAGCACCGCCTCTTCCGAGAGCATCGAGTTGACGACCTCGAAGCGGCCCTGCTGCGCGCCGAGCTGATTGAACGGGATGTAGCGATCCTCGTTGTCCTGGTCGACCAGCACGGAATGGCGCTGGGAGAAGGTGCCGCGCTCGCTGTCCTGGCCGGACAGCCGCACCGGATGGCCATCCAACAACAGCGAGCAGAAGGCGAGCGCCTCGCCGGTCGCCCAGTCGATGCCGGCTCCGGTCTCGATCGCCTTGTGGCGGTTCTCCAGGAAGCGCTGGATGGTGCGGTGGGCGTGAAAGCCCTGCGGGATCGCGGTGATCTTGCGTCCGATCTCGCGCAGCGTCTCGAGCGGCGCGCCGGTATGACCGCGGCGCGGGTCGTCGGCGTCGCGCGCCGCCTTGATGTCGGCCCAGCGGCCGTCGAGCCAATCGGCGCTGTTGGGATTGTAGCCCTGGCTGGCCTCGAGCTCGGCATCGAGCCGCGCCCGCCAGTCCGCCCGCATCTTCTCGACCTCGCCCTCGGTCACGACCTTCTCGCCCACGAGCTTCTTGGCGTAGATCTCGGCGGCGGTCGGATGGTTGCGGATCGCCTTGTACATCAGCGGCTGGGTGAACGACGGCTCGTCGCCCTCGTTGTGCCCGTAGCGCCGGTAGCAGAACATGTCGATGACCACGGGATGCTGGAATTTCTGCCGAAATTCGGTCGCGACCTTGGCGGCAAACACCACCGCCTCGGGATCGTCGCCGTTCACGTGGAAGATCGGCGCCTCGATCATCTTGGCGACGTCGGAGGGATAGGGCGAGGAGCGCGAATAGCGCGGATAGGTGGTGAAGCCGACCTGATTGTTGACGATGAAATGCACGGAGCCGCCGGTACGGTGCCCGCGCAATCCCGACAAGCCGAAGCATTCGGCGACGACGCCCTGGCCGGCGAAGGCGGCGTCGCCCGAAATGAGCAGCGGCATGACCATCGTGCGGTCCTCGCGGGTGGCGCCGAGCTGGTCCTGCTTGGCGCGCACCTTGCCGAGCACGACCGGATTGACGATCTCGAGATGCGAAGGATTGGCGGTGAGCGAGAGATGCACGCGGTTGCCGTCGAACTCGCGGTCGGAGGAGGCGCCGAGATGATACTTCACGTCGCCGGAGCCCTCGACCTCGTTAGGCGTCGAGGAACCGCCCTTGAACTCGTGGAAGATCGCGCGATGCGGCTTGCCCATCACCTGCGCCAGCACGTTGAGCCGGCCGCGATGCGCCATGCCGATGCAGATGTCCTTGACCCCGAGCGCGCCGCCGCGCTTGATGATCTGCTCCAGCGCCGGGATCATGGCCTCCGCGCCGTCGAGCCCGAAGCGCTTGGTGCCGGTGAACTTGAGATCGCAGAATTTCTCGAAGCCTTCGGCCTCGACGAGCTTGTTGAGGATCGCGCGCTTGCCCTCGCGGGTGAAGGTGATCTCCTTGTCCGGCCCCTCGATGCGCTCCTGCATCCAGCCCTTCTGCGCCGGATTGGAAATATGCATGAACTCGACGCCGAGCGTCTGGCAATAGGTGCGCCGCACGATCGCGAGAATCTCGCGCAGCGTGCCAAACTCGAGACCGAGCACGCGGTCGAGGAAAATCCTGCGGTCGAGGTCGGCATCGGTGAAGCCGTAGGAGCGCGGATCGAGGTCCTGCTCGTCGTGCGGGGGCTCGAGGCCGAGCGGGTCGAGATTGGCATGGAAATGGCCGCGCGCGCGATAGGCGCGGATCAGCATCAAGGCGTGGACGGAGTCGCGCGCCGCCTGCTGCACCTCGGCGGCGGACAACTCAACGCCGCGCCGCTGCGCCCGTGCCGCGACCTTGTCGCCTACCTCCCGCTCGACCTCGTGCCAGTCGCCGTCGAGGGCGGAGACGAGCTCGCTGCGGGGAAGCTCGGGCCAATTGGGCTGCTGCCAGGACGGCCCGCGGGCGCCGACGACGACATCGGCGCGCCCGTCCTTCAGGCTCTCGAAGAAGGCCTGCCATTCGGCGTCGACCGCCTTCGGGTCAGCCTCGTAGCGGGCGTACAGATCCTCGATGTAACCGGCATTGCCGCCATACAGGAACGAGGTACGGGCGAAGGCGGCGTTGGCGTCCTGACGGGACATGATCGGTCCTGCGCGTTTGGGCTTGGGCCGGGGGTCTTCGGGTAACGGCGCCCGGGGCGAATCCGGCGGTCGGTTTAATCATTACACCATTTATGTTGCGGCTGCGTTGTCACAATCCCGAACAAATGAATTTCGGTTCACAAGCTGGAGCCGCCTCAAGCGAAATCAGCAACAAGCGGTGGTTCGTATGGACAAATTGCCAAAAACGGCGGGGTCCCGGCCGCGCGGCCGGGACCCCGAGCATGCGGAGCAAGCGTCAGTAGCCCGCGATGGGGCCGCCGAGCCGCACATTGATGCCGACGCGGGCGAGCCACATCGAGTCGCTATGGGTGAAATTGGCCGGAATGATCGGCACGCGGTGCTCGCGGTCGGTGAAGTCGACGTAGAGCGCCTCCGACCGCACGGTGACGCGATCCGACCATGCCCATTCGGTGCCGAAGCCCGCGACCCAGCCCCAGCGCCATTCGCTGATGTCCGCCTGCACCAAAAGCCCGGGCGGCGGAGCGAAGACAGCGTTGGTCCAAGTCGTGCGGAACTGGCCGCCGGCAACGCCGCCGGTAACGTAGAGCAGCAGATTGTCGAGCACGACCCCGGCGCGCGTGCGCGCGGTGGCGAGCGCGTTGAAGCGGCTGGTGACGTTGACATTGACCCCCGGCGTGTTGGGCAGGAATTGGGTCGTGGCATTCGCGCCCGCCCAGTCGCCGTCGATCTCGACGCCGAACAATGTATTGCAGCGCGTCAAGTTGTAGCCGATCTGGCCCCCGGCCACGCCGCCCGATTTCTTCTGAACGAGCGTCATGGTGTCGACGATCACCGCGTCCTGATCGGTGCGGTTCGCGGTCCAGGCGACAGCGCCGCCATTGACACCGATATAGCCGCCGTCGAACCAGGCCGCGGGACAATTCGGCCGCGCCGGAACGTTCACTCCCATGTCGGCCGCGGCCGCCGAGCCTGCCGCGAGCGCAACCACTGCCGTCGCAAGAACGAGCTTACTCATCGCAATCCCCCATGGTCCGATTCTAGAGCGGGGCTCGTCCGTCGCCTCTCGGCGGTGGATCCGAACCCATACACCTGACGCTCGGTCACGCGGGTCTGCGTACTCAACACGCCACGCGTACTGGGCGTGAGCTTAGGCCGACAGCATCCGATTGGCTGTGACCCAAAGGACACAATCGCCGGTCATCGCAATTCACACGCGAACAACGGAAAAACGCCGTTCGCCGCGCGGCCGAACGGCGCGCGCCGCCCGATCCGTGGCGGCTACCCCTTGAGCACTTCGAGGAGGGTCTTGCCCAACCGCGCCGGCGACGGGGAAACCGTGATGCCGGCGGCTTCCATGGCGGCGATCTTGGATTGCGCATCGCCCTTGCCGCCGGCAATGATGGCGCCGGCGTGCCCCATGCGCCGCCCCGGCGGCGCGGTGCGTCCCGCGATGAAGCCGACCATCGGCTTCCTGCGGCCGCGCTTGCCCTCGTCGATGAGGAATTGCGCGGCATCTTCCTCGGCGGAGCCGCCGATCTCGCCGATCATGACGATCGCTTCCGTCGCCTTGTCGGCGAGCAGCATCTCGAGAATCTCCACGAACTCGGTGCCCTTCACGGGATCGCCGCCGATGCCGACGGCGGTGGTCTGGCCGAGCCCCTCGCGCGTGGTCTGGTAGACCGCTTCGTAGGTGAGCGTGCCCGAGCGCGAGACGATGCCGACCTTGCCGGGCTTGAAGATGTTTCCCGGCATGATGCCGATCTTGCATTCGCCCGCGGTCATCACGCCCGGGCAGTTCGGCCCGATCAGACGCGATCTCGAGCCCGCCAACGCGCGTTTGACCTTCACCATGTCGAGCACGGGAATGCCCTCGGTGATGCAGACGACGAGCGGGATCTCGGCCGCGATCGCCTCGCAGATCGCGTCGCCGGCGCCGGCCGGCGGCACGTAGATCACGCTGGCGTCGCAACCGGTCTTTGCCTTCGCTTCGGCGACGGTATCGAACACCGGCAGGCCGAGATGGCTCGCGCCGCCTTTGCCGGGCGAGGTGCCGCCGACCATCCTGGTGCCGTAGGCGATCGCCTGCTCGGAATGAAAGGTGCCGTTTCTGCCGGTGAAGCCCTGGCAGATTACCTTGGTGCTCTTGTCGATGAGGATCGACATCAGCGGCGCTCCCTCACCGCTTTCACGATCTTCTGAGCGGCGTCGTCGAGGTCGTCGGCGGGCGTGACGTTGAGGTTCGACCTGGCGATGATGTCCTTGCCGAGGTCCACATTGGTGCCTTCGAGCCGCACCACCAGCGGCACCCGCAGCCCCACCTCCTTCACCGCCGCGACCACGCCTTCGGCGATCACGTCGCACTTCATGATGCCGCCGAAAATATTGACCAGAATGCCCTTCACCTTGGGGTCGGCGGTGATGATCTTGAAGGCGGCGGCGACCTTCTCCTCGCTGGCGCCGCCGCCGACGTCAAGAAAGTTCGCCGGCTCCTCGCCGTAGAGCTTGATGATGTCCATGGTCGCCATGGCAAGGCCGGCGCCGTTGACCATGCAGCCGATGGTGCCGTCGAGCGCGACGTAGTTGAGATCGTATTTCGACGCCTCGATCTCCTTCTCGTCCTCCTCGGTGAGGTCGCGCAGCGCGGCGATCTCGGGATGGCGATAGAGCGCGCTGTCGTCGAAGCCGACCTTGGCGTCGAGGCAGACGAGCTCGCCCGATTTGGTGACGACGAGCGGATTGATCTCCAGGAGGCTCATGTCCTTGGCGGTGAAGGCGGCATAGAGCTGCGCCGTGAGCTTCGCCGCCTGCTTGGCGAGGTCGCCGTCGAGCCCGAGCGCCTGCGCCACCCGGCGCCCGTGATGCGGCATGATGCCGGTCGCGGGGTCGACGGCGAAGCTGACGATCTTCTCCGGGCTCTTGTGCGCGACCTCCTCGATCTCCATGCCGCCCGCGGTCGAGACCACGAAGGCGACGCGCGAGGTTTCGCGATCGACCAGCGCCGAGAGATAGAGCTCGCGGTCGATGGCCGACCCCTCCTCGACATAGAGGCGGTTGACCTGCTTGCCGTGCGTGCCGGTCTGATGGGTGACGAGGACCGCGCCGAGCAGGCGCTCGGCCTCGCGCCGCACCTCCTCCTTCGACTTCACCACCTTGACGCCGCCGGCCTTGCCGCGCCCGCCGGCATGGATCTGGGCCTTGACCACCACGACCGGCACGGCGAGATCGCTCGCCGCCTTCACCGCTTCCTCGACCGAGAAGGCGGCGTGTCCGCGCGGCACCGGCACACCGAATTCACGCAGCACCGCCTTGGCCTGATATTCGTGGATGTTCATGGTCGCCCCTCAGTCACGGCGCAGGCCTCGCGTGCTGGACTTACAATTCGAGGTTCTGGCTACATGGCGCAATAACGGCACCCAGCCTCAGGCAGCGCATTCCTTGTGCGGCTTGCGAACGCGTTCGGTCGACGCCGGATATTTGGCAAGCATGGGAGCGGGCCGAATCGGCCGGCGCAGCAGCTCGCCGCCGCAATTCGGGCACCGCCCGCCGGGCAGGCGATTGGCCGCGCAAGCCGTACAGAAGGTGCACTCGAACGAGCAGATCAGGGCATTTGCGGCGTCAGGCGGCAGATCCCTATCGCAGCATTCGCAATTGGGCTTGAGCTTCAGCATCCCCAATCTCCTTTAGTTCCCCTTGCCGAGACCGGGCGCGATTTTCTTGCAGGCCTCGACCAGCGTAGCGACGGCCTCCGCCGATTTCTCGAACATGGCGCGCTCGCCGCCGTTGAGCTGGATCTCGACGATCCGCTCCACCCCCTTGGCGCCGATCACGGTGGGCACGCCGACGTAGAGGTCCTTGATGCCGTATTCGCCGTTGAGATAGGCGGCGCAGGGCAATACCCGCTTCTTGTCGAGCAGATAACTCTCCGCCATGGCGATGGCGGAGGATGCCGGCGCATAGAAGGCCGAGCCGCTCTTGAGCAGGTTGACGATCTCAGCGCCGCCGTCGCGCGTGCGCTGGACGATCTCGTCGAGCCGCGCCTGCGTCGTCCACTTCATCTTGACGAGATCGGTGAGCGGGATGCCGGCGACGGTGGAATAGCGGATCAGCGGCACCATGCTGTCGCCGTGACCGCCGAGCACGAAGGCGCTGACGTCCTCGACCGAGACGTTGAACTCGTCGGCGAGGAAGAAGCGGAAGCGCGCGCTGTCGAGCACGCCGGCCATGCCGACGACCATCTGCTTGGGCAGCCCGCAGGCCCGCTGCAGCGCCCACACCATGGCGTCGAGCGGGTTGGTGATGCAGATCACGAAGGCGCCGGGCGCGTATTTCCTGATGCCGGCGCCGACCTGCTCCATCACCTTGAGGTTGATGCCGATCAGATCGTCGCGGCTCATGCCGGGCTTGCGCGGCACGCCGGCGGTGACGATGCAGACGCTGGCGCCGTCGATCGCATCGTAGGAATTGGTGCCGGTGAAATGGGCATCGAAGCCTTCGACCGGCGAGGATTGGACGAGATCGAGCGCCTTGCCCTGCGGAATGCCTTCGGCGATGTCGAACAGCACGACGTCGCCGAGCTGTTTGAGACCGACGAGATGAGCCAGCGTGCCGCCGATCTGGCCGGCACCGATCAAAGCAATCTTGGGACGCGCCATAGCGGGAAAGTCCTCGGATGCGGGCGGCGGAGCGCCGGGCGGGACGCGTCATAGACCGTTTCGGCCCCGCCATTCAAGCCACCGCCCGCGCGCGGCGGCCGTAAGCCGCCGATCCACGGCTCAGGTTTCCACCAGCCCTTCGATCGATCCCGCCATGACCGCATGGCCGTGTCCATGCGGCATGGCGAGATAGGCCTGCGAGCGCATCTCGATCAGACGCGAGGCGGTGCGCTTGAATTCGGACGCCTCGAAACCTTCGTCGGCGCAATAGAGCGCGCCGGGCTCGGTATCGGCCGAGGCCAAGAGCTTGACCGCATGGTCGTAGAACGTATCGATCAGGATGATGAAGCGTTTGGCCGCGTTGCGCCGGTCGTAGTCCATCGCCGGGATACGGTCGAGCAGCACGGTATGGAATTCGCGCGCGATCCTGAGGTAATCGGCGGCGGCCAGCGGCTGCTCGCAGAGATCGTGAAACGAGAACCGCGCCACGCCCATGGCGGCGCACGGCACGCGGATGCTGCGGCCTTTCACCGGCAGCTCCTGCTCCGCGCCGGGATGGCCGCCGGTCAGGCGCCGCCAGGCCGCGTCGAGCGAACGGTCGGCCGCGCCGTCGGCGGGAACGTACCAGACCGGCGCGCCGGCCAGCTTCTCAAGGCGGAAATCGGTGCGCGCGCAAAGCCGCACGACATCCATGTACCGCTCGATGAGGGCAATGAACGGCAGGAACAGCGCGCGATTCAGTCCGTCCTTGTAGAGCTCGCCCGGCGGCACGTTCGAGGTCGCGACCACCACGACGCCGAGCTCGAACAGGCGCCGGAAAAGCCGGCCGAGGATCATGGCGTCGGCGATGTCGGTGACGTGGAATTCGTCGAAGCAAAGGAGCCGGATCTCCTGCGCGATCGCCGCGGCAGCGAGCCGGACCGGATCCTCGCCGCTCGCCTCGCCCTGCTTCGCCTGCTGCCGCAGCGCATGGACGCGGTCGTGCACGTCGGCCATGAATTCGTGGAAAGGGACGCGGCGCTTGCGAACGACCGGCGAGGCCGCGAAGAACAGATCCATCAGCATGGTCTTGCCGCGGCCGACGTCGCCGAAAAGGTAGAGGCCCTTGATCGGCTCCGCCGCGCGCGCGCCGAACAGCCAGCCCAGCGAAGACGACTTGCGCGCGAGGCGGCGCTCGGCGAGCCGCCCTTCGAGCTCCGCGAGCTTGGCGACGATCGCCTCCTGGGCCTCGTCGCGTTCGATCTTGCCCGCGGCGACCCGCGCCGCGTACTGCACCGAGATGGAAGCCGACATGAACGGAATGAAGACGTGATGGGGCGCATCACATAGCGCATGTTCCGGAATGGTGGGAGACGCTTTTCCGGGTCGGGTAGCGCATGCGCGAATTCGGCGGCCGGCGCGTCCCGATGCAACCCGATTGCGGCGTCGACGCGGCGGCACTCCCATTCATGCCGCGATGCGGTAACACTGCCGCAAAATAAGGCACAAAGCGAAATCCTCGCATGCCTGCCATGTCATTTTAATTTCGACAAATCAATCCGTTACATCACGCGTTTGTCATCCGCCCGCCATTGCCCGGCCGATATTGCATCGCAATATGATCGGACTGATTCGCGACCCGACAGCGAAAGGAATCGTCCCGATGCTCGAGGCGCTCCCGCGTGGCGGCCTGATCCGCAAATTGTGGATCGGCGAAGCCGAGATCTATCGCGACCATCTCCTGCGCCTCGATCCGGTCAGCCGGCGCAACCGCTTCGCCGGCCCGGCATCCGACGACTTCGTGCGCGACTATGCCGACCTTGCCTTCGGCATCGACGCCGTCATTCACGGATTCTTCGTCGACGGCACGCTGCGCGGCGCCGGCGAGCTGCGTTCGGTCGGGACACCAATCGGGCGCGAGGCCGAGGCCGCTTTTTCGATTGAGAAGCCTTGGCAGAGCCACGGCGTCGGCTCCATGCTGCTGGAGCGCACCTTGCTCGCGGCGCGCAATCGCGGCCTCAAATTCCTGCACATGGCCTGCCTCGCCGACAACAAGCGGATGCAGCAGCTCGCACGCAAGTATCGGGCCGAGCTCACTTTCGATTTTGCGAGCGTCGTGGGCGAGGTCGCGGCGCCGCGGCCGACGCCGCTCTCTGTGATGCGCGAAATCCTCGCCGACAGCCACGGCTTCGCCACCGCCGTGTTCGACGTGCAGACAAGGATGTTGCGGCCGGCGTGATTCAGACGCCGGCGGACGGAGGACAGACGACGGAAAAAGCAATGCTCCGGCGTCTTCTCTGTCGTCTGTCGTCTGTCGTCCGCTTACGCCGCCAGCGGATAGGCCGCCTCGACCACATAGGGTCCGCCGCCGACCGACGCGCGCGAGGAGAACAGCACGAAGCGCGACACCGTGAACGGCGGCGAGCGCAAGGGCGCGCGCAGCGCCAGATAGTCGGCCACCTGGCGATTCGACGACTCGCGCAGCCGCGCCAGCGTGACGTGGGGGATGTACTTGCGTCCCTCCGGCTCCAGCCCGACCCGCTGCATCAGCCGCTCGTGCTCGGCCTGCAGCTCCACCACCGCCTGGCCGGGTCCGAGCGTGGCCACGATCGCGCGCGGCTTGCGTCCGCCGAACGACTTGAGATCCTCCACCCGCAACTCGAACGCGCCGCGTCGCACCCGCCCCAACAGCGACGCCACCTCGTGTGCGATCACGTCATCGACGTCGCCGATGAACCGCAACGTCACGTGATAGTTCTCGGGATCGATCCAGCGCGCGCCGGGCAGCCCGCCGCGCAGTGTGGCAAGCGCCTGGCCGACGGCGGCGGGGATTTCGAGACCGGTGAACAGGCGGGGCATCGGACGAAACGGGAAGCTCGACGGCTTATAGGACGAATCGCGGAGATTCGCACATGGGTATGACGCGACGATGATCACATGGCACGCTTGTCCCGCACCCGCGCCACGAGCTCCTCGACCTTGGGCAGGATGCGCGCGACGATGACGTCGATGCCGGCCGCGCTGGGATGAAGCCCGTCGCGCTGATTGAGCTTGGCCTCGGCGGCGACGCCGTCGAGGAAGAACGGATAGAGCAGCATGTCGTTCTGCGCGGCGAGATTCGAGAAGATCGCCTCGAACTCGCCACCGTAATCGGCACCGAGATTGGGCGCCGCCCGCATGCCGGCGAGGAGGACGGCGATGCGCCGGGCGGCGAGCCGGTGCACGATCTCGGCGAGCGCCTGGCGCGTGATCTTGGGATCGATCCCCCGCAGCATGTCGTTGGCGCCGAGCTCGACGATCACGGCATCGGTTCCCTCCGGCACCGACCAGTCGAGGCGGGCGAGCCCGCCCGCGGCGGTATCGCCGGAAACTCCGGCATTGACCACTTCGACCGCCAGACCCTTGGCCTTGAGCGCCCGTTCGAGCTTCGCCGGGAAGGCCGCATCGCCAGGGAGCCCGAGACCCGCGGTCAGCGAATCACCCAAGGCGACGATGCGCACCGTCCGCTCGGCCGCGGCGACCGGCAGGGTCGGCGGCGCGGCGAGCGCGAGCATGACCGCAAGCAGCGCGGATCGCTGGACGACGGCCACCCAGCCCCCATATGACCGGGGCGCCGGCCCCGCCGGAGGCATCTCAGAGCGAAACCACATGCACGACACCTCGGGGTCGGGACGCGCGGGAAAGGCGATCGCGCTCAGCGGCGTCAACCTGTCGCTCGGACGGGGCGCGGCCCGCGTCCATATCCTCAAAGACATCGACCTCAATATAGGACGCGGCGAGGCGATCGGCCTGATCGGTCCTTCCGGTTCCGGCAAATCGTCCCTGCTGATGGTCATGGCGGGATTGGAGCGGTCGGATACCGGATCGGTCACGGTCGCGGGCGAGGCGCTCGCGCTCCTCGGCGAAGATGCGCTCGCCCGCTTCCGCGGGCGCAATATCGGCATCGTGTTCCAGTCGTTCCACCTCATCCCCACCATGACGGCGCTGGAGAACGTCGCGGTGCCGCTCGAGCTCGCCGCCGTCGAAGCCGCAGAGGAGCGCGCCGCGCGCGAGCTCGGTGCGGTCGGCCTCTCCGGGCGGCGGCACCACTATCCGGCCGAGCTGTCGGGCGGCGAGCAGCAGCGGGTGGCGCTCGCCCGCGCCCTCGCCCCGGACCCGGCGATCCTCCTCGCCGACGAGCCGACCGGCAATCTGGACGAGGCGACCGGCGCCGAGATCATCGAGCTGTTGTTCGCAGGCCGCGCCCGCCGCGGCACCACCTTGGTGCTCGTCACCCACGATGCGGCGCTCGCGGCGCGCTGCGATCGGATGGTGCGACTGCGCTCGGGGCGCGTCGAGGCCGCCTCCGGGCACGTGACGGCGACACCGTGACGCCGACCGCCCGAGCTCTCCTGCTTCCGCTGCGTTTTGCCGCGCGCGAGCTGCGGGGCGGGTTGCGCGGGTTCCAAGTGTTCATCGCCGGCATCGCGCTCGGGGTCATGGCGATCGCCGGCGTGGGCTCGGTGGCCTCGGGGCTGGCCGACGGGCTCGCGCGCGAAGGCCGCGTCATTCTTGGCGGTGACCTCGCGTTCTCGCTCAGCCTGCGCGAAGCGAGCACGGCCGAACGCGCCTTTCTCGGCCGCCAGGGCCTCGTCTCGCTCGCCGCCACCATGCGCGCCATGGCTCGCGCGCCCGACCTGCGCGCGGCCCTGGTCGAGGTGAAGGCGGTCGATGCCCGCTATCCGCTCTACGGCCGCGTCGTGCTCGACCCGGCACAGCCGGTCGCGCAGGCGCTCGCCCCGCGCGACGGTGCGTTCGGGGCCGCGGCCGACGCGGCGCTGCTCGCCCGCCTCGATCTTCAGCCGGGCGGGCGCATCATGCTCGGCCAAGCCACGATCGAAATCCGCGCCGCCCTCACCTCCGAGCCCGACAAGCTCGCCGGCGGCATCGGCTTCGGCCCGCGGCTCCTCGTCAGCGAGGAAGCCTTGCGCGCAACCGGTCTCGTCGAGCCCGGCAGCGTGGTGCGCTGGCATTACCGGCTCCGGCTTCCCGACAACGACGCGACCGATGCGGCCGTCCGTGCCGTGACCGCCGCGGCACAGGCGCAATGGCCGGAAGCCGGCTGGGAGGTGCGATCGCGCGGCAATGCCTCGCCGTCGCTCGAGCAGAACGTCGAGCGTTTCACCCAGTATCTCACCCTCGTCGGCCTCACCGCGCTGCTGGTCGGCGGTGTCGGCGTCGCCAATGCGGTCAAGGGCCATCTCGATCGCCGCCGCGACGTGATCGCCACGCTCAAGTCGCTGGGCGCGACCGGCACGCGCGTCTTCGCGATCTATCTCACCCAGGTCCTGGCGCTCGCCGGTCTCGGCGCCGCGCCCGGGCTCGCGATCGGCGCGGCGCTGCCGTTCCTCATCGCCTGGGCTTTCGGCGCGGTGCTGCCGCTGCCGATCGCGCCGGCGCTGCACCCCGGCGACCTCGCGATGGCGCTGGCCTTTGGCCTGCTCACGGCCGCGGCGTTCGCGCTCTGGCCGCTCGGGCGCGCCCACGACGTGCCGGTTTCGGCGCTGTTTCGCGACGAGGTCGCGAGTGATCCGCGCCGGCCGCGCCCGCGCTATCTCGTGGCCACCGCGCTCGCGGGTTGCGCGTTGGCGACGCTGGCGGTCGCGCTCGCCTACGATCGGCGCATCGCCACGATCTTCGTCGCCGCCGCCGCCGCGGTATTCGTGCTGCTTCGTCTGGTCGCGGCGCTGCTGATGTCGATTGCGCGCCGCTTGCCGCGCTCGCGCTCGCCGATCGTTCGGCTCGCCATGGCCAATATCCACCGCCCGGGCGCGCTCACGCCGAGCGTGGTCCTGTCGCTCGGCCTGGGACTCGCGCTCCTGGTCACGGTGATCTCGATCGACGGCAACCTGCGCCGGCAGTTTCTGGCCGCGCTGCCGGACAAGGCGCCGTCGTTCTACTTCGTCGACATCCCGGCTGCCGACGCCGACAAGTTCGACGCCTTCATTCGCGCCCACGCGTCGCGCGCGACGCTGGAGCGCGTCCCCATGCTGCGCGGGCGAATCGTGGCGGCGAACGGAATCCCCGTGGAAAAACTGAAAATCCCATCCGACGCCGCCTGGGCGCTGCAAAGCGACCGCGGCATCACCTACGGCGACGAGATCCCGCAGGGCTCGCGCCTGGTGGCCGGGGAGTGGTGGAAACCGGGCGGGCAGGGTCCGCCGCAGGTCTCGTTCGAGAAGCGCATCGCCGACGGGCTCGGCCTGAAGGTCGGCGATTCCGTGACCGTCAACGTGCTCGGCCGCAATCTCACCGCCACCGTCGCCAATCTGCGCGCGGTCGATTGGCAGAGCCTCGGCATCAATTTCGTGATGGTGTTCTCGCCGGCAAGCTTCCGCGGCGCGCCGCATACCCATATCGCCACCCTCGCTTATCCCGGCGGCGGCCGCGCCGACGAGGAGATCGCGCTGCTCAAGGCGGTGGCCGACGCCTTTCCGGCGGTCACCACCGTGCGCGTGCGCGAGGCGCTCGACGCCGTCGGCCACATCGTCGGCAATCTCGTCCTCGCCATTCGCGGCGCCAGCGCGCTCACCTTGCTGGTGGCCGTGCTGGTGCTGGGCGGAGCGCTCGCCGCCGGACACCGGCACCGCGTCTATGACGCGGTGATCCTGAAAACCGTCGGCGCGACGCGCATGCGGCTGCTCGCGGCCTATGCGCTGGAATACGTCGCGCTCGGCCTGGCGACGGCCGTATTCGGCGTGGCGGCGGGGTCGGCGGCCGCGGCTTTCGTCGTCACCCGGGTCATGAGCCTATCGTTCGCCTTCATGCCGGGACCGTCGCTGATCGCCGCCGCCGGCGCGGTGGCCGCAACGGTGGCGCTCGGATTGATCGGGACGTTCACCGCGCTCGGCCAGAAGCCGGCACCGGTGTTGCGCAATCTCTGACCTTGCAAGGGGAAAGCCCGCCTCATTCCCGCCGCGCCGCCGGTCCACCTTGCCGGACGGTAACCTTCGGGATTCGACCGATGGCGACTGCCGGTTAGCCGGGAATTAACGCAGCCCTTGACAAATCCCGCTGCCGGCATCTGGCGTCGGAACAATTCCCGCATTAGATTCCTGCCATCGGACGCCAGGCGGTTTCGCGCCGGGGCGCCATATGGGTCCGGCCCGCGGGCCGGGAAAACGAGAGGGAACTTCCATGTCGGATTTCGACCGGAACTACGCGGCCGCGCGCGGCGGCCTCGGCGCGGACCGGGCAGTTGCGATCGATCAGGGCCTGCGCGCCTACATGATCCGCGTCTACAACTACATGGCGGCGGGTGTCGCGCTCACCGGTGTCGTCGCCTGGCTCACGTTCAACGCCGCGGTCACCGAGACGGCGGGTCGGCTCGCGCTGACGCCGTTCGGTCAGGCGATCTACAGCGGACCGGCGGTGCTGGTCCTGTTCCTGGGCACGCTGGGACTGGTCCTTCTGATCAGCTGGCGCATCAACTCGCTGCAACCGTCGACCGCGTTCGCGCTGTTCATGGTCTACGCCGGAGCGCTCGGGCTGATGCTGTCGTCGATCTTCCTCGCCTATACCGGCGTCTCGATCACGCGGGTGTTCTTCATCTCGGCCGCGTCGTTCGGGGCCTTGAGCCTCTACGGCTATACCACGCAGCGCGATCTCTCGCCGATCGGGTCGTTCCTGTTCATGGGTCTGATCGGGCTGATGATCGCCATGCTGGTCAACATGTTCCTGCAGAGCACCGGGCTCGACTTCGTGATCTCGGCGGCCGGCGTTCTCATCTTCGCCGGCCTGACCGCGTGGGACACCCAGCGGATCAAGGAGATGTTTGACCCGATGGAGGACGGCACCATCGTCGGCCGCAAGGCCGTCATGGGCGCGCTCTCGCTCTATCTCGACTTCATCAACCTGTTCCTGTTCCTGCTGCGCTTCCTCGGCGATCGCCGCTGACGAAAGCCGGCAGGATCGACATCGCAGCGCCCCGGTGATCAGCCGGGGCGCTGTCGTTTTCAGACGACGGAGGACAGACAGGGACCAACCGCGGCGCTATTGTGTCTCTTCTGATTTCCGTCGTCTGTCGCTCCATGTCTTCTGTCCTCCGTCGTCCGTCCGCCGTCGTCCGCGCTGCGGAGCCGCGCGACATTGCCGCGATCGCGCGCATCTACGAGCACGCCGTGCGCCACGGCACCGCCTCGTTCGAGATCGAGCCGCCGAACGAGACCGAGATGGCGCGGCGCTACCAGACCCTGCGCGCCGCCGGTTATCCCTATCTGGCGGCCGAGACCGACGGCGTGGTTGCGGGCTACGGCTATGCTGGGCCCTACCGCGCGCGACCGGCCTATCATTGGAGCGTCGAGGATTCGATCTACATCGCGCCGCAGCTTCAGCGGCGAGGGATCGGCCGCGCGCTGCTCGGGCGGCTGATCGCCGAGGCGCAGGCCGGCGGGTTCCGGCAAATGATCGCGGTGATCGGCGATTCCGCGAACGCAGCCTCGATCGAGCTGCATCGCGCCGCGGACTTTCGCATGGTCGGCACGTTCGACAATGTCGGCTTCAAATTCGGCCGCTGGCTCGACAGCGTGCTCATGCAGCGCCCGCTCGGCAAAGGCGCGACGACCAGCCCGGAAGCCGGTGATCGGTAATCGGAAAGTACGCTATCCCGCCACCACCATCAGCGATTTGTCGAGCGCGCGCAGCACGCGCTCGAGCTCATGACCGCGGCGCACGATCAGGCCGGTGGCCGAGATCACGCTGTAGACGCCTTGCCGGCGCGCAAGCTTGGGATTTTTCTCGATGCGGTAGATCGGGACCTCGCAAGCGCGGCGGAACACCGAGAACACCGCGCGATCCCTGAGGAAGTCGATGGCGTAGTCGCGCCATTCGCCGGCGGCGACCTTGCGGCCATAGAGGCCGAAAATGCGATTGAGCTCGCGTCGGTCGAAGGTCACGCGGCTCGCAGGGGCGAGGGACGAAGCGCTCGGGGCCTCGCCCCTCTGGAACTCGCTCGGTTCGGTATCGCCGTAGCTCATGCGGCGCCTCCTTCTCTATCGTGATTCCTGCATGACATGATGATCGCGCCGGACGCGGGCGCGGGCAAGAGGTTGCTCCTTGCCGCGCACCAGCAGCGCGTGCCTGCGACATAATGGCCGCCGGCTTTCACGGATTCGTCAATGGATTCATAATACTGCCCAATTGCGGTCAAGCGCGTGCCAAGCTGGAATGCGAGGGAGAAGACTGTTGCCTCAGGGCCCGGTCTGCCTCCGAGCGCCGGATTTCTCAGCCCCCCAGCCCCCCGGAGTTCGGGGCGGGTCGGGCCCAACCGGCGGAACCGCGGAGCCGACCGACGTGGCTCAAGTTGCGTGACGGTTCTTCGTACGGTTCAGTCCCCAACGACTTTCGGGCCGGCTTGCGCCGGCCTTTTTTTGCGCCCGAAAGCTTGGGGGACGGAGGAGTCCGCCTATCGGATCGCGGCCAGCGTGGCGCCGAGAATCGCCCTCGGCTTTTCCGCCGTGCCGCTCTGCAGCAGGATCGCGGCTTCGTCGATGCCGCCGGCCGCAACCGCCTGCAGCGGAATGCTCCACGAATTGGCCTTGCCGGTCCACTCGCCGAGCTTGACCCAGCGCCGCACCACGTTGTGGTAGGTGACGGTGCGGCCCTTGTTTTCGCCGCGGCCGATCGCGATGGGCACGACCTTCACCAGTCCGCACAGCCACACCTCCGCGCGACCCGCCGCGGCGTCGGGAGCGCTGACGTTCAATTGGCCGTCGGCGAGCGCAAGCGTCATCGGCGGCAACGACATGGCGCCGCCCTTGCGGCTCTGGGCAATGGCGCGCTCGATCGCCGTCCGGTCGCTGCCGAGCGCATGCAGGGCGCCGTTCACCACCACTTGCGGCGTATAGACCTGGCCGTCGCCGCGCACGTGCGCATAGGCCTTTTGGCGAGCGGTGTTGCGCGGATCGGCGAGCGTGTCCTTCCAGCCGAGATAGTCCCAGTAGTCGATCGGCACGCTAATCGTGACCAGGGAAGGATCCGCCGCAAGCTCGCCGAGGAGCTTGTCGGCGGGCGGGCAGGAGGAGCAGCCCTGGCTGGTGAACAACTCGATGACGGCGCGCGGCTCGGCTTGCGCGGACGATTGCGGGGCGAGCGAGTAGACGACGACCGCGGCAGCACAAGCAAAACCGTCACACGCGAGGAAACGACGCGCCATACCGATCCTTCCCGCCCCCGCAGGCCGGGCCCGTCTTATCCGCCCCCTCTGCCGTCCGATTCATAGTGAGCCGCGCGATCACCCGCCACTCAATTCGTGGTGAGGCGGCAAACGGACGTCAGGCCGCCACCAGCTGGCGCAGCACGTACTGCAAGATGCCGCCATGCTTGAAGTAGTCGAGCTCGTCGAGGGTATCGATGCGGCAGAGGAGCGGGATGCGCCTGAGGCCGCCGTCGGCGGCGACGATCTCGGCGATCATCCGCTGGCGCGGCTTGATCTCGCCGTGCAGCCCGCGGATCGTCACCTGCTCGTCGCCCTTGAGCCCGAGCGACTGCCAGGAGGTGCCCTCCTCGAAGCAGAGCGGCAGCACGCCCATGCCGATCAGGTTCGAACGATGGATGCGCTCGAACGACTGGCAGATGACGGCGCGCACGCCGAGCAGGTTGGGTCCCTTGGCGGCCCAGTCGCGCGAGGAGCCGCTGCCGTATTCCTTGCCGGCGAAGATCACGAGCGGGACCCGCTCGCTCTTGTAGCGCATGGCGGCGTCGTAGATCGACATGCGCTGGCGCGACGGATGATGGACGGTCACGCCGCCCTCGACGCCGGGCACCATCTGGTTCTTGAGCCGGATATTGGCGAACGTGCCGCGCATCATCACCTCGTGATTGCCGCGGCGCGTGCCGTACTGGTTGAAGTCGGCCGGCTTGACCTTGTGCTCGACGAGATATTTCCCGGCCGGCGAGTCGACCTTGATCGATCCCGCCGGCGAGATGTGGTCGGTGGTGATGGAGTCGAGCAGCAGGCAGAGCACGCGCGCATCGACGATGTCGGTGAGCGGCGTCGGGTGGCTTCCCATGCCGGTGAAATAGGGCGGGTTCTGCACGTAGGTCGATCTCTTGTCCCAGGCGTAGGTCAAGGCGCCCTTCACGTTGATGCCACGCCAATGCGAGTCGCCCTTGAACACGTCGGCGTATTTTTTCGTGAACATGTGCTTGGTGATGGTCTTGCGCACCACGCCGGTGATCTCGCGGCTGGTCGGCCAGATGTCCCGGAGGAAGACCTTCTTGCCCTTCTTGTCGAGGCCGAGCGGCTGCTTGAGCAGATCCGAGTACATCGAGCCCGCGAGCGCATAGGCGACGACCAGCGGCGGCGAGGCGAGATAGTTCGCCCGCACGTCGGCATTGACGCGGCCTTCGAAATTGCGGTTGCCCGAGAGCACCGCCGCGGCGACCAGGTCGTGCTCGTTGATCGCCTTCGAGATTTCGGGCGCCAAGGGCCCGGAATTGCCGATGCAGGTGGTGCAGCCGAAGCCGACCAGATTGTAGCCGAGCTTGTCGAGATCCTTCTGCAGCCCGGACTTGTCGAGATATTCGGCGACGACCTGCGAGCCCGGCGCCAGCGAGGTCTTGACCCAGGGCTTGACCGACAATCCCTTCGCCACCGCCTTGCGGGCCAACAGGCCGGCGCCGACCATCACGTTCGGGTTGGACGTGTTGGTGCAGGACGTGATCGCGGCGATGACCACGTCGCCGTGGCCGAGGTCGTGCTTGCGGCCCGCGACCGGAACCCGTCTCGACCCCCCGGCCTTGGAGAAGTTCTTGTCCAGGGAGGTGGCGAGCGACGGATGCAGGTCGAAGATCTCCTTGCCGCCGTCGCCGCCCTTGTTGAATTCCTTGTCCATCGCGGTGGCGAAGCCGGCCTTCACCTCCTTGAGCGCGACGCGGTCCTGCGGGCGCTTGGGGCCGGCGAGCGACGGCTCGACCTGCGACAGCTCGAGCTTGAGCACGTCGGTGAAGACCGGGTCGGGCGTCGACTTGGTCCGGTACAGGCCCTGCGCCTTGGCATAGGCGGCGACCAGTTGAACGAGCGCGGCTGGCCGGCCGGTATCGGTGAGATAGCGCAGCGTATCGTCGTCGATCGGGAAGAACCCGCAGGTCGCGCCGTATTCCGGCGACATGTTTCCGATCGTCGCGCGATCCGCGATCGTCAGGTTGGCCAGGCCGGGGCCGAAGAATTCGACGAACTTGCCGACCACGCCGCGCTTGCGCAGCATCTGGGTGACGGTGAGCACGAGATCGGTCGCGGTCACGCCCTCCTTGAGCTTGCCCGCGAGCCGCACGCCGATCACCTCCGGCAGCAGCATCGAATAGGGCTGGCCGAGCATGGCCGCCTCCGCCTCGATGCCGCCGACGCCCCAGCCGAGCACGGACAGGCCGTTGACCATGGTGGTGTGGGAATCGGTGCCGAGCAGCGTGTCGGGATAGGCGACCTCGGTCACCACCGGCGTGCCGTCGACCTTGACCTTGTACTTGTCGCTCCACACCGTGCGCGACAGATATTCGAGATTGACTTGGTGGCAGATGCCGGTACCGGGCGGCACGACCCGGAAATTGTCGAACGACTTCTGCGACCACTTCAGGAATTCGTAGCGCTCCCGGTTCTGCCGGTATTCCTCCTCGACGTTCTTCTTGAAGGCGAGATTGGTCCCATAGAAATTGACCGATACCGAATGATCGCAAACGAGATCGACCGGAACCAGCGGATTGATCTTCTTGGGATCGCCGCCCAGCATCTTCATGGCGTCGCGCATGGCTGCGAGGTCGACCACCGCCGGCACGCCGGTGAAGTCCTGCATCAGCACGCGCGCCGGACGGAAGGCGATCTCGCGCTCCGAGCTCTTGGTCTTGAGCCAGTGCGCAACCGCCTGGAGGTCCTCCTTGGCGACCGAGCGCCCGTCCTCATGGCGCAGGAGATTTTCCAAGAGCACCTTCAGGGAGAAGGGCAGGCGCGAGATGCCTTTGAGGCCGTTCTTCTCCGCGGCCGGCAGGCTGTAAAAAGCAAAGGTCTTGCTGCCCACCTTGAGGGGCTTGCAGCAGCGGAAACTGTCGAGTGACGTCATCGTGTTCGGGTCCCATCCAACCGCGAGGGGCTGGCGGCTGGCGGTAGGAAAATACCGGAAGCGCTTCCTCGTGTCGGCCGCAAGCTCCGCGCGGGTTGATAGTGAGCGCGGGCCGATGGGCTTATAAGGTCTTTTTTTTCACGGTTCCAGAAAATCGACACGCGTCAAGAAGATGGGCACAAGATCAGCGGTTTTGCCCCCCTGCGCCGGGTCCGGCAGGGCGGCTCCCGGCGAGCCGCGACCGCCGCCGGGCGGCCGTTTCGGCATGGCGCGCGCGGGCGCGGCCGCGCCATGCCCCGCGGTCCGCGAGCCCGGGGGCGGCGGCTGATGCGGCTTTCGGGGTCCGACCTCGTCTGCGTCCGCGGCGGCCGGGAGGTATTCCGGAACCTGAGCTTTGCGGTCGGCGCCGGCGAGGCGCTCATCGTGACCGGCCGGAACGGCGCCGGCAAATCCTCGCTCCTGCGGCTCATTGCCGGGCTGCTCCGCCCGCTGGCGGGGCGAATCGACCTCGACGGCGGCGATGCCGAGCTCACCATCGCCGAGCAGGCGCATTATGTCGGCCACCAGGACGCGCTGAAGCCATCGCTCTCGGTGCGCGAGAACCTCGCCTTTTGGACGGATTTGCTCGGGGACCGCGGGGGAAACGGCGGCGCCCTCGCCGCCGTCGGGCTCGATGGGCTTGCCGGCCTTCCGGCCGCCTACCTCTCGGCCGGGCAGCGGCGCCGGCTGTCGCTCGCCCGGCTGGTATCGGCGGCGCGCCCGATCTGGCTTCTGGACGAGCCGACCGCCGCCCTCGACACCGCGGCGCAGGCCGTGCTGGCCGGCCTCATGCGCGCCCATCTCGGTGGCGGCGGACTGATCCTGGCGGCGACCCATGGCCCGCTCGGGCTCGACCGGGCAATGGAGCTGAGACTGGAAGGGGGCCGGTGATGGGATGTGCACCCCCCCTCCGTGTCGCTCCCTCGCAAGCTCGCGAGGGGACGCATGAGCCGCCCGCATACGCTGCCTCGATGCCCGCTCGCAACCGGAGCGGCTTGTGCTGAAACCGCTGGCGGCGCTCCTCGGGCGGGACATGCGGCTCGCCGTGCGCGTCGGCGGCGGCGCGCTGATCGGCGTGCTGTTCTTTCTGATCGTGGTCACGCTGGTGCCGTTCGCGGTCGGACCCGATCTGCGCCTGCTGGCGCGCATCGGCCCGGCGATCCTGTGGCTCGGGGCGCTGCTCGCCAACCTGCTTGCCCTCGACCGCCTGATTACGATGGACCACGAGGACGGCTCGCTCGACCTGATCATGGCCGCGCGCGTTCCGCTCGAACTCGCCCTCGCGGCCAAGGCGTTGGCCCATTGGCTCACCACCGGGCTGCCGCTGATCCTTGCGACCCCCCTTTTCGGCCTCCTTCTCGATCTCGACCCGCGGGCGAGCGGCGCGGTGGCGCTCACCCTGCTCGCGGGCACCCCGGCGTTGACGTTCATCGGCCTCGCCGGCGCCGCGCTCACGGTGGCGCTGCGGCGCGGCGGGCTCCTTCTCGCGGTGCTGATCCTGCCGCTGACGGTTCCCGTGCTCATCTTCGGGGTCGCCGCCAGCGAAGCGGCGATCATCGGACCGGTCCCGTTCGGCGCGCCGTTTCGCATCCTGTGCGCGTTGACGCTGATGAGCATCGTGGTCGGGCCGTTCGCCGCGGCGCTCGCGCTGCGGCAGGGGCTCGATTGACGCGGCGACGCAATGACGCGAGAGCGTCGCCACATTGCCGCCCGCGGCGGTCGCCACTAAGAACTCGGCGCAGGACCAGAAACGCAGGCCAGAGACATGCCGGTGCTCGATCTCGCCAATCCTACCCGCTTCCTCGCGCTGACCGACCGGGCGCTGCCGTGGCTGGCCGCGGCGACGCTGCTCGCATTCGCGCTCGGGGCCAACCAAGTTTATCTCGCGCCCGACGATTATCAGCAGGGCGCGACCGTGAAGATCATGTACATCCATGTGCCGGCGGCATGGCTCGGCCTGTTCGCCTGGACGTTGATGAGCGCGGCCGCGCTCGGCACCCTGGTCTGGCGCCATCCGCTCGCCGACGCCGCCGCCAAGGCCGCCGCCCCCATCGGGGCGGCGTTCACGCTGATGTGCCTCGTCACCGGCTCGCTGTGGGGCCGGCCGATGTGGGGCACCTACTGGGTCTGGGACGCGCGGCTCACCTCGGTGCTGGTCCTGTTCCTCATGTATCTCGGCGTGATGGCGCTGTGGCGGACGGTCGACGACCCCGCGCGCGCCGCGCGCGGCGCGGCGGTGCTCACCCTCGTCGGCGCGATCAACATTCCGATCATCAAGTTCTCGGTCGACTGGTGGAGCACGCTGCATCAACCGGCGTCGGTGCTCAGGCTTGGCGGATCGACGATCCATCCCGCCATCCTGCTGCCGCTGATCGTCATGATCATCGCGTTTACGTTGCTGTTCCTGACGCTGCATCTCGCCGCCATGCGCAACGAGATCATGCGGCGGCGGGTGCGCACCATGCTGATGATGCGGGCGGACGCCCGGCCATGACGGCGGATCTTGTCCCGCACGCGGCGTTCATCGTGACCGCCTATGGGGCCGCGATCGCGATCGTCGCCGGGCTGATTCTGTGGGTGCTGCTCGACCGCCGCTATCTGTCGCGCGCGCTCGACGAGCTCGAAGCGCAGGGCATCACCCGCCGCTCGGAGCGCACGAACGAGGAGAAGCCGTGACGTCGGTCGACAAGGCGCCCCCTGAGCGAACCGCGCGCAGCGGCTGGCGGCGGCGGATGATCGTGCTCATCCCGCTCGTGGGCTTCCTCGCGCTCGCCGCGTTGTTCGTGATGCGGCTGCGCGCCGGGGACCCCTCGCGAATTCCCTCGGCCTTGATCGGGCGCCCCGCCCCGTCGACGAACCTGCCGCCGATCCCGGGCCTCGCGCGCGCGGGCCAGCCGGTGCCCGGCCTCGACAGCGCGGCGTTCAAGGGCGCGGTGACGGTGCTCAACGTCTGGGCGTCGTGGTGCGTGCCCTGCCACGACGAGGCGCCGCTGCTCGTCAAGCTCGCCGCCGATCCGCGCATCCGCGTCGCCGGCATCAACTACAAGGACCAGCCCGAGAATGCGCGGCGTTTCCTCGGCCGCTACGGCAATCCGTTCGCCGCCAACGGAGCCGACGGCAACGGCCGCGCGTCGATCGAATGGGGCGTGTACGGGGTCCCCGAGACCTTCGTGGTCGATCGCGGGGGCCGCATCGCCTACAAGCTGATCGGCCCGATCACCCCGGACAACCTGGAAACGACGCTCAGGCCCGCGATCGAGAAGGCCTTGGCCGCGCCGTCGCCCTGAGAAAGCTGCCGTGGGGCGGGCAAAGGCGCGTCCAGTACGTGCTACCGGAGAGTTCGGTGCTCCGCGCCCTTGCCACCCTACTCTTCCGGCACGGCGTATTTCGTCAGGAGCGGATATTGGAGGGCGGCGAAAACGAACGTCAGCGGGACCACGCCGAACACCTTGAAGCTGACCCAGACGTCGGTCGATTGCGTGCGCCAGACGATCTCGTTGAGGACTGCGAGCGCGAAGAAGAACAGCGCCCAGCGCAGGGTGAGCTTGCGCCAGCCCTCCTCGGTGAGATGGAAGACCGAATCGAAGACGAGGCCGAGCAGCGGCGTGCCGAAGGCGAGGCCGCCGATGAGCACGCCGCCGAACAGCACGTAGATGATGGTTGGCTTGAGCTTGATGAACAGCTCGTCGTGCAGGAGGAGCGTGAGCGAGCCGAACACCAGCACGATGACCGCGGTGACGAGCGGCATGACCGGCAGGCGCCGCATGAGCAGGTAGGAGATCGCGAGCGCCGCCACCACCGCGACCATGAACACCGCGGTCGCGACGAAGATGCCGCCGCGCTCGCCCGCCGCGACGTCCGCGGGCAGGATCGGCGATACCAGCGGCAGGAACAGCGCCGGCCGCGAATTGGCGAGGAAGAACAGCACCAGCGGCCCGAGATCGAGCACCGGCTTCAGGAACGGGTGGAGCTGCGGTTTTTTCGCGTTGGTCGTCATATAGGCTGTGTAGCGTGGCTTGCCGCCGATGTCAGCCTTCGGCTGCTCGCAGGTCGAGGCGAATCAATCGATCCCCGCGATCGCGCGCGCGAAATCCCTCGCCTCGAACGCAGCCAGGTCGTCGATGCCCTCGCCCACGCCGATGAAATGCACGGGCAAGCCGTATTTCGCCGCGATCGCCACGAGAATGCCGCCGCGCGCGGTGCCGTCGAGCTTGGTCATGGCCAAGCCGGTGACGCCGGCGATGGCGCGGAACACCTCGACCTGGGAAAGCGCGTTCTGCCCGACGGTGGCGTCGAGCACCAGCAGCACGGCGTGCGGCGCGCTCGCGTCGACCTTCTTCATCACCCGCACGATCTTCTCGAGCTCGTCCATCAGCATCGCCTTGTTCTGCAGGCGGCCGGCGGTGTCGACGAGCAGCACGTCGATCTCCTCGCCGCGCGCTTCGGTGAGCGCATCGAAGGCGAGCCCCGCCGGGTCGGCGCCGGGGGCGCGCGCGATCACCGCGGCGCCGCTGCGCCCGGCCCAGATCTTGAGCTGGTCGATCGCGGCCGCCCGGAACGTGTCGCCGGCGGCGAGCAACACCGAGCGGCCCTCGGCGCGGAGCTTGGCGGCGAGCTTGCCGATGGTGGTGGTCTTGCCGGAGCCGTTGACGCCGACGACGAGCACGACGAAGGGCTTCGATCGGCCGATCGCGAGCGGCTTCGCCACCGGAGCCAGCACCTTCTCCACTTCGGCGGCGACGACGGCCTTCACCTCGTCCGGCGTGATCTCCTGGTCGTAACGGCCCTCGCCCACCGCGGCGGCGATCTTGGCGGCGCTGTCGACGCCGAGATCGGCACGGATCAGCACCTCCTCGATCTCGTCGAGCATGGCCTGGTCGAGCTTGCGCTTGCTGACGAGATCGGCGATCGCGTCGCCGATCGAGGCCGACGTGCGCTTGAGCCCGCTGCTGAGGCGCCGCCACCAGCCTTGCTGCTCCGTCTCCTGATTGGTCATGTTGCTGCGTTGCCTGCTCCGGCGGGCGGGGTGACCGCAAGCTGCTGATACATGCCGAGCTTGTCGAAAATCTCCCATTCCTCGACGACACGGCCTTGCGCGAAGCGATAGACGATCGTGGAAGCGAGCCGCACCTTCCGGCCGGTCGGCGCGATGTCGCCGAGCGGCCCGGTATGGATGGCGCGCATGACCGCCCGCGCGACCACCCGATCGCCGGCGGCGATCAGGTCCTCGATGGCGACCTTGCGGTCCGCAAATGCGGCCGCGAAGCCGGCGTTGCGGGCCATGTAGGTCGCGTGATCGACCGCAGGGCCGGTCGTGGTCGTGTCGTGGTAACGATAGCCCGGACCATGAACGCGGTCGGCGAACGCGACGTTGCCGCGATTGAACACCTCTTCGTAGAAGCGGCGGATCAGCGTCGCGTTGGCGTCCGGATCCATGGTTTGCTTGACTTCGCTCATGCCGACGTCGTGATAACGATATGACCCCGGAAGAGATAGTGGCTCGCCTGCTCTATCGCGATGGGCTGATGCTGGTGCTCGACAAGCCGGCGGGCTTCGCGGTCCATAAGGGGCCGAAGGGCGGCGAGAGCCTGGAGGACCATTTCGGCGCGCTGCGCTTCGGGCTGCCGCGCGCGCCCGCGCTGGCGCATCGGCTCGACCGCGACACCTCCGGCTGCCTGGTGCTCGGCCGCCACAGGAAGGCGCTCGCCGAGCTCGGCCGCCTGTTCAAGGCCGGCCAGGTCGGCAAGACCTATTGGGCGGTGGTCGAGGGCGGACCGGAGGCCGAGGCGGGCCGCATCGACCTGCCGCTTGCTCGCAAGGACGCGAGCCGCGGCTGGTGGATGAAGCACGATCCGCAGGGCCAGCCGGCGGTGACGACGTGGAAGGTGCTGGGACGCGCACAATCTCGTGACGCGCCCGCCGGTCAGGCGCTGGATAC